>OBZE01000234.1_pt1 | contig 31904 bp, 29 predicted proteins | sample 1476901 | NCBI WGS metagenome assembly OBZE01 (sample SAMEA2580235, study PRJEB22360) | human gut metagenome | biome: human gut; feature: human-associated habitat; material: faeces | place: Denmark | collected 2008/2010 | reverse complement strand
ATTTCAAGAGGATTGCCATTCTCCTTGAATAACATAACTCACTTAATTAACGAAGCCGGAGGAAGTGGGCGAAGCATGAACGGGCTGAAAACTGACACAATCATCAACCGGGACGCGCTCTATGCCTTGCGGGAGCTTCCAGAGGAAAGCGTACACTGTTGCGTCACAAGCCCGCCCTACTATGCGCTTAGGGATTACGGGCTTGATATGCAGATTGGGCGGGAGGACACGCCGGAGCAGTACATTGACAGGCTGACCGAGGTTTTCCGCGAGCTGCGCCGGGTACTGCGTTCTGACGGTACGCTCTGGCTGAATATCGCGGACACCTACTGCGGCACAGGAAATAAAGGCTACCATGCAGACCCGAAGAACCCGAAAGGCAGAAACGGACAGCAGATTGCAAGAAACAACCGCGTTTCCGGCTGCAAACAAAAGGACTTAATCGGTATCCCTTGGCTTTTAGCCTTTGCCCTACGCGCTGACGGGTGGTATTTACGGAGCGACATTATCTGGCAGAAAGAAAACCCCATGCCGGAGAGCGTGAAAGACCGCCCTACCCGCTGCTATGAACATATCTTTCTGCTTACGAAGTCAAAGAAGTATTTTTATGACGCAGCCGCCATAGCCGAGCCGTTAGCCCCCACAACGGCGGCGCGGTACCGCACCGGGCGCAGCGCGGGACAGAAATATGCGGACGAAGTACCCGGACAGGGGAACGTACAGGGGCTTAACCGGGCGCGAAGCGGCAGCTACTACGACGAAGCCCTCATGCCGACCATGCGGAACAGGCGGGACGTGTGGCTTATCAATACCGTTCCCTACAAGGGCGGGCATTTCGCCGCGTTCCCGCCAAAACTTGCCGAAACCTGTATCAAGGCGGGCTGTCCGAAAGGCGGCGTTGTGCTTGACCCCTTTTTCGGCAGCGGCACGACGGGGGCAGCCGCAAAGCAGCTTGACAGGCATTATATAGGCATTGAGATAAACGCCGAGTATTGCGCCCTTGCAAGGGCGCGGATTGGAGGGACAGACACATAAAACAATATAAGGCGCGTGAAAAAGTCACGCAGAAAATGACCCGCGAGGGGGCTGTCGAGGTAAACGCCGCTACCGGGAAAAAGAAACGTATCAGCAAGCGGATAAGGGACGCGGACTTTGCAAAGACCGAAGCCCCACCGCAGCCGGAACAGGCAGCGCAGCCCCTACCGGGCGGCGCAACTTCCCCGCCCTTAACCGACACGCCGCCGCTTCCCCATGCGCCGGGGGCAGAACGGGAACAGGACACCGCAGCAGCCGAGCGCGTCTTGGAACGTATCGACGGGGCGCGTACCAGAAAGGCGAGCAAAAAGGCGGCGAGGAAAGCACAGGCAGAAGCCACAGCAAAAGAAAAATCTTCCCGCTTGCAGTTTACCGACGAGGAACGGGCAACGCCGGAGCTTGAAAGGTATATCCGAAAATCGGACAAAGCAGCCGACCGTCTGGACGCGGCAAAGGCGGCTATCCCCAAAGAAAAGAAACTTGTACGGGAGCGCACCTTTGATGAAGCCACCGGGAAAGGCAAGACCCGCCTACATTTTGAGGAACAGGAAAAGCCCATAGGAAAGAATAAGCCCCACAATAACCCGCTATCCCGCCCCGCACAGGAAGCGGGTATTTTCGTCCACAACAAGATACATTCCGTTGAAAAGGACAATTCCGGCGTTGAGGGGGCGCACAAATCCGAAGAACTGGCAGAGCGCGGCGCAAAGTACGGGGCGCGGAAAGTCAAGGAGGGCTACCACAGCCACAAGCTCAAACCCTACCGGGCGGCGGCAAAGGCAGAGAAAGCGGCGTTCAAGGCGAATGTGGATTTTCAGTACCATAAAGCCCTGCATGACAATCCGCAGATTGCGGGCAATCCCCTTTCCCGCTTCATGCAGAAGCAGCAAATCAAGCGGCAGTATGCAAAGTCGGCAAGGAAAGGCGGCGCAAAAACGGCGCAGAAAGCCGCAGAGAACACCCGCAAGGCGGCAAAAAAGACCGCCGAGGAAACAAAAAAGGCAATCGCTTTTGTAGGGCGGCACCCGGCGGGCGTATGTATCGCCGTTGCCGCGCTACTCTTATTCATCATGGTATCGGCGGGGCTTTCCTCTTGCGGTTCCATGTTCTCCGGCTTGATGAACGGCATACTTGGGACTTCCTACACGTCGGAGGACAGCGACCTTGTGGCGACGGAGAACAATTACGCCGCAAAGGAAAACGAGCTTCAGCAGCAGATTGACAATATCGAAAGCACCCACCCCGGCTATGACGAATACCGCTATGACCTTGACAGTATCGGGCATAACCCCCATGAGTTAGCGTCCTACCTCACCGCCCTTTTACAGACCTACACCCCGCAGAGCGCACAGGCAGAGCTAAATCGCGTCTTTGCCATGCAGTACACTTTGACGCTGACAGAAGAAACGGAAATCCGCTACCGCACAGAAACAAGCACAGACCCGGAAACAGGGGAAACGACCACCGAGGAAGTACCCTACGAGTACCATATCCTCAACGTGAAGCTGACGAACAAGCCCATTTCCGAGATTGCGGAGGAACTTCTAACGCCACAGCAGCTTGAAATGTACCGCGTCTATCTGGAAACAAGCGGAAACAAACCGCTGATTTTCGGCGGCGGCTCCCCCGATATGGGCGCGTCCGAGGATTTAAGCGGCGTACAGCTTGTAAACGGCACACGCCCCGGCAACACCGCCGTTGTAGACCTTGCGAAGCGGCAAGTCGGCAACGTGGGCGGGCGACCCTTTTGGAGCTGGTACGGATTTAACAGCCGCGTGGAATGGTGCGCCTGTTTCGTTTCATGGTGCTACAATCAAGCCGGAAAGAGCGAGCCGCGCTTTGCCGGGTGCCAGTCACAGGGCGTACCCTGGTTCCAGTCACGCGGGCAATGGGGCGCGAGGGGCTATGAGAATATCGCCCCCGGCGACGCTATCTTTTTCGACTGGGACGGGGACGGGAGCGCAGACCATGTGGGGCTTGTTATCGGAACGGACGGGGAGCGCGTCTATACCGTCGAGGGCAATTCCGGCGACGCCTGCAAGATAAAGAGCTACCCCGTCAATTACTCCTGTATCAAAGGCTATGGGCTGATGAACTGGAATTAACATATTTTTGAGCAAAGAAAGGAGAAATTTATTGATGGCTATGAACAAAATTGAACGTATCGACAAAGAGATTGCAAAGACCCGCGAGAAAATCACCGAGTACCAGAACAGATTAAGGGGGCTTGAAGCGCAGAAAACCGAAGCGGAAAACCTGCAAATCGTACAGCTTGTGCGCTCCATGCGCCTTTCCCCGCATGAGCTTTCCGCTATGCTTTCCGGCGGCGGTATTCCGGGCATGGAAGCCGCGCCGGGCTACCCCGCAGAACCCGCAGACCACGACACCGAAGAAATGGAGGACACCGAGAATGAATAAGAAAATCCTTAGAACCTTGACCGCACTCTGCGCCGCCCTCATGCTGACGGGCGGCTTTTCCGTCACCGCCTTTGCACAGACCCCGGAGGGACAGGACGCGACCGACGACAGCGGCGTTGTCTATGAGGAACCCGAAAAGGAAGAACCCCTTACCCCGGACGGGAACGCGACCCTTGTAGACGATTTCGGCGGCAACAAGCAGCTTATCACAGTGACGACCAAAAACGGCAATTACTTTTATATCCTTATCGACCGGGACGACGAGGGCGAGGACACCGTACATTTCCTTAATCAAGTGGACGAAGCCGACCTTATGGCACTCATGGAGGACGGAAGCACCGAAGCAGCCCCGCCCGCCGTTTGCAGTTGCACCGATAAATGCGAAGCCGGAAAGGTAAATGTGAGCTGCCCTGTCTGCAAGGACAACATGACCGCTTGCAGCGGCAAGGAAGCGGAGCCGGAAACCGAGAAACCAACAGAGCAGCCCAAAGAGAAAGGCAATACAGGCGGGCTTGTGCTTTTCCTTGTCGTGGCACTTCTTGGCGGCGGGGGCGCGTTCTATTATTTTAAGTTTATGAAGCCAAAGCAGAACGTCAAGGGCGACACCGACCTTGAAGATTTCGATTTTGACGATTACGACGAGGACGAGGGGGACGGGCTTTCTGATGAAGAACAGGAGGACGAGGAAGCATGACGCTTTTTACCGAAAACCCTTTAGAAAAAATGATGGTACAAAGACCCACCGGGCGGCGTGACAGTGCGCCGCCCGTTCCAAAATCCCCGGCGTGTATGCGTTGCCCTTATAAGGCGCAATCCCCCTGTATCGGCTATTGTCTGAAACAGGCACAGGAGAAGAAGCACACCGCGCCGGAACGCTGAAAGGAGGATTTTTTCATGGCATTTAGACTTGTGATTGCAGAAAAGCCGAGCGTGGCGCAGACTATCGCCGCCGCGCTTGGCATTAAGGGGAAACAGGACGGGTATATCGAGGGCGGCGGCTACCTCATTTCATGGTGCGTCGGGCATTTGGTACAGCTTGCGGAAGCTGCCGCCTACGGGGAGCAATATAAAAAATGGAGTTTTGACAGCTTACCCATTCTGCCGGAGGAATGGCAGTACGCCGTTGACCCGGACAAGGGGAAGCAATTCAAAACCATTAAAGAGCTTATGCACCGCGCCGACGTTTCCGAAGTGGTAAATGCGTGTGACGCGGGGCGCGAGGGTGAATTGATTTTCCGCTTTGTCTACGAAGTGGCGGGCTGCAAGAAGCCCATGCGCCGCTTGTGGATTTCTTCAATGGAGGACGGGGCGATTAAGGCGGGCTTTGCTTCCCTCAAAGACGGGCGGGACTATGGCGCGCTCTTTGCGTCCGCCCTCTGCCGCGCAAAGGCTGACTGGCTTATCGGCATTAACGCCACCCGGCTTTTCTCCTGCCTGTATGGAAAGACCTTGAACGTGGGGCGCGTCCAGACCCCGACCTTAAAAATGCTCACCGACCGGGACGCGGCTATCTCCCATTTCCAGAAAGAAAAATATTATCATGTTCGCCTTGATTTATCCGGCGCGGACGCGGCAAGCGAAAGGATTTCGGACAAGGCAGAAGCCGACGCGCTGAAAGGGGCTTGCGAAGCGGGAAAGGCGGTATGCGTTTCCCTTACCAGAGAGAAGAAAACCGCAGCCCCGCCAAAGCTCTTTGACCTTACCTCTTTGCAGCGGGAAACGAACCGCATTTTCGGTTACACCGCAAAGCAGACCCTTGACCTTGCACAATCCCTTTATGAAAAGCGGCTCCTTACTTATCCGAGGACGGACAGCAGCTTTCTTACTGACGACATGGGCGGCACCGCAGCGGACATTATCGCGCTGCTCTGCGAAAAGCTCCCCTTTATGGCGGGCGCGGACTTCACGCCGGAGATTGCAAAGGTATTAGACAGCAAGAAAGTATCAGACCACCACGCAATCATTCCCACTATGGAGCTTGCAAAGGCTGACCCGGACGCGCTGCCGGAAAGCGAGAAGAATATCCTTACCCTTGCGGGGGCGCGTCTGCTTTTTGCCACCGCCGAGCCGCATATTTATGAAGCGGTTACGGCGGTTTTCTCATGCGCCGGGACAGACTTCACCGCAAGGGGAAAGACCGTACTTGCGGAGGGTTGGAAAGAGCTTGAACGCAGATACCGGGCGACGCTGAAAGATAAGCCCGAAGCAGAGGACGGGGAAAATGAGGGCGTGACGCTGCCGGAGCTTTCCGAGGGACAGAACTTTCCTAACCCCGCCGCAAAAGTAACGGAGCATACCACAACGCCGCCGAAGCCCCACAGCGAAGCGTCGCTTCTCTCTGCTATGGAGCGAGCCGGGAACGGGGACACCGACCCGGACGCGGAACGCCGGGGGCTTGGCACTCCCGCCACCCGCGCCGCCGTCATTGAAAAACTGGTAAAGGGCGGCTTTGCAGAGCGCAAGGGGAAGCAGCTTATCCCCACGCAGAACGGAGCCGCCCTTATATCAGTCTTGCCGGATATGCTCACTTCCCCGCAGCTTACCGCAGAATGGGAAAACAATCTGACGCAGATAGCAAAGGGAGCCGCAGACCCCGGCGAATTTCTGTCCGGCATTGAAGCTATGGCGCGGGAGCTTGTGCAGACACACGCCGCAGCACTGGACGGGAAAAAGGATTTGTTCCGGGAGGAAAAGCCCTCTGTCGGCAAATGCCCCCGTTGCGGTTCCCCCGTCCATGAGGGGAAGAAAAACTATTATTGCAGCAACAAAGAATGTGCCTTTGTCATGTGGAAGAATGACCGCTTTTTCGAGGAACGCAAGACCGCTTTTTCCGCGAAGATTGCCGCCGCGCTCCTTAAATCCGGCAAAGTGAATGTGAAGAAGCTCTATTCCCCGAAAACAGGCAAGACCTATGACGGAACTATCGTTCTGGCTGACACTGGCGGGAAATACGTCAACTACCGTATCGAAGTACAGAAGAACTAAAAACTTGAATAGCAAGCATAGGAAGCGGGTACCCACTTCCGTAAATCCCTGTCCTGCCGCTGACGCGCCGGACGGGGATTTTGCTTGTTGGGAAGTTTCCCAAACCCTCTTTTTGCGGAGGGCTTCACCCTCTGAAAATTTTCATAAATCTTTGGCAGAAATGCGGGTGTGCCGTAGTAGGCTATGCAGCCAAAAAATGCAGCTTATGACGCTGACGCAGAGAAAGGAGGTTTTCATTTATGGCAAGTTTACGGGACACCGTAAAGGACTATCAGGACGAGCTTAGGGACGGTATCGCGTGGGTAGCGTTCTGGAAACAGGGGCGTTCATGGAACGCGGAATATTTTCATCTTGATATGGACGACACCCTCTACCCGGAGGACAGGAGCCGGTTAGAGGAAATCAAAAGCACCGACCCCGCCGCCGTTATCCTAAACGGCTATTACTGCGGGCATTTAGGCGAGGACATGAGCCTTGACGAGCTGACCGCCGGAGTGCGCTACCACTACGAAAACAGCATGAACGACATTGACGGTTTTATCGGGGCGCATGACGACAGGCTTCCCCCGGAGGTTATCGAGGAAGCGAGGGCAGCCGCCCATGAAGCGGGGCTTCCCTTTTCCGAAAAGCCCTACCGGGACGGAGAGGATTTTAACCCCTATGTATTTGACGGGAGCATGAGCATTGAGGATTTTGAGCTTATGCACCGCATGATTGAAAAAGAAAGGAGCGAACAAATGGCAGAACCGATTTTAAGCGGCTATCTTTCCAATCTTGGGAAGTACACCGAGGGCAGACCCGCGGGCGAATGGGTGACGTTCCCCACGACTGCCGAACATCTGAAAGAAGTCTTTGACCGTATCGGGATTGACTTCAAGCATTACGAGGAATGGCATTTCACAGAATTTCAATCCCCTATCCCCGGCTTGGCGGAACATTTAAGCGAGTATTCCCACCCCGACGAGCTGAACTATTTAGGGAAGCTCTTGGAAATGCAGTTTGACGACGACCGGGAGAAATTCATTGCAGCCATTGAATACGGCGACCATGCCGACAGCTTACAGGACATCATCAACCTTGCACAAAACCTTGACTGCTACTGGATTTATCCGTCCGTCCACAATGAAGAAGAATACGGGCGTTATCTGGTTGATGAACTGGAAGAACCCGAACTGCCCGAAGAAGCGAAAAAGTATTTCATGTATGAGGAATACGGGCGCGACGCTTCCATTAACGACGACGGTATGTTTACCGAAAAGGGCTATATCTACAACAACCGCAACACCTTTACAGAATGGTACGACGGGCGCGACGTGCCACAGGAATACCGGGTAACGCCGCAGCCCCCGCAGCGGTCACGCCCCGACCCGGAAAAGGTAGAAATGGACGCAGCCGCGCCGGGACAGAGAACCGCACAGACCGCAGAGCAGCCACAGGAGCCGCGCCCGGTTATCCCTATCGTGCTGACGAGCGAGAAGCCCGCCGAGAAATTAAAAGAGATTACCGACCGTCTGGAACAGGGTATTGCGGAACTCTTTGACAGCGAGCGTTACAAGGAATATCTGAAAGTCATGTCAAAATTCCATAATTACAGCTTCCGAAACACCGTCCTTATCGCCATGCAGAAGCCGGACGCTTCCCTTGTTGCGGGCTTTTCCGCTTGGAAGAACAACTTTGAGCGAAACGTGATGAAAGGGCAAAAGGGAATTAAAATCATTGCCCCGTCGCCCTATAAAATCAAACAGGAAATGCAGAAAATCGACCCGCACACGCAGAAGCCCATAATCGGCAAGGACGGAAAGCCCGTCACCGAGGAAAAGGAAATCACCATACCCGCCTACAAGGTGGTATCTGTCTTTGACGTTTCCCAGACCGAGGGAAAGGAACTGCCGGACATTGCCGTTGACGAACTGACGGGCGACGTTGACCGCTATAAGGACTTTTTCGCAGCCCTTGAAAAGACTTCCCCCGTTCCTATTGCCTTTGAGAATATCGGGGGCGGCTCTCATGGCTACTACCACTTGGAGGACAAGCGCATTGCTATCAACGAGGGCATGAGCGAATTGCAGACCTTAAAGACCGCCATTCACGAAATCGCCCATGCGAAGCTACACGACATTGACCTCAACGCGCCCAAAGATGAACAGCAGCCCCGCGTAGACCGCCGCACCCGCGAAGTCGAAGCGGAAAGCGTCGCCTATACCGTCTGCCAACATTACGGGCTTGACACGTCGGACTATTCTTTCGGCTATGTCGCCGGGTGGAGCAGCGGGCGGGAGCTGTCCGAGCTGAAAAGCTCCCTTGAAACGATACGCAGCGCAGCCGCCGAGATTATCAATTCCATAGACGCGAATTTTGCGGAGCTGCAAAAGGCACAGGACAAGGAGCAGACCGCCGGACAGGAGCAGCCCACCAGAGAGGGACAAGAAGCCGCGCCACAGCCGGAAGCCCCGAAAAAAGCAGATACAGCCGGGAAAGAAAAGCCGGAAGCAGCCCCGAAAGAAGCCTTTACCCCGGAAACGATTTACAGAGTGCGCCGGAACCCTTACAGCGACAGCCGGGAAAACAGCCACCTCTTGCAAGCCTATGTGACACAGGAGAACGGGCGGGCGAAAATGGGCGACGTGCTTTATACGGGAACGCCGGAGAAATGCCGCGAGCTTATGGGGCAGCTCAAAAGCGGCGAGCTGACCGAGGGCGACGTAAAGCAGCTTTACGCAAAGGCACAGGAAACGGCGCAGACCACCGGACAGGACAAGGACACCTTTTCCATTTACCAGATAAAGGGCGGGGACGAAACAAGGGACTTCCGCTTTGAGCCTTACGACCGCCTGCAGGCGGCGGGAAATGTGGTTGATAAAGCGAACTATGAGCTTGTCTATTCCGCGCCCCTTGCGCCGGAAACTTCCCTTGAAGATATTTATACCCGCTTCAATATCGACCACCCAAAAGATTTTAAGGGACACAGCCTTTCCGTTTCGGACGTGGTAGTGCTTCATCAGAACGGACAGGACACCGCGCATTACGTTGACAGCGTAGGCTTCCGGCAAGTGCCGGAGTTTTTACAGGAGCAGAAGCAGCTTACCCCGGACGAGCTGACAACGGGCGAAACAATCCAGACACCGAGGGGGACTTTCCATGTGACCGCCATGAGCCGGGAGCAGATAGAAGCCGCCGGATATGGCTTTCACCACCAGTCGGACGACGGAAAGTATCTGATTATGGGGAACGGGACGCGGGCGTTTGCTGTTGCCGCAGAGCAGCCGGAAAAGGCAACCCCCTTGAAGCATATCGAGGACACCGTAGAGCAGAACGACAACAACTTTGACGGTATCATCAACAACACCCCTACCGTTGACGAACTGGAAGCAAAGGTTAAGGCGGGAGAAACAATTTCCCTTGTTGACCTGGCTAACGCGGTCAAAGCCGACAAAGAGCGCGGCAAGGAAGCGAAGCCGGAAAAGAAGCCCTCTATCCGGGCGCAGCTTAGGGCTGACAAGGAAAAGGCGCAGAAGAAAAACGCAAAGCAGAAATTACAGGATTTGGAAAGGAGCTGACCCATGCCGAAACAGAGTAAATTTGAGAACGTGGATTTGTTCGCTTCCCTCAATGCGGTTATGAAGCAGAACACAGGCTTTTACCAGAGCGACTTGGAGATTGACAAGGAGATTATCGCAAAGGCGGCGGCAAGCCCCCGCAAGGAGGACAAGACCCTTTTGTGGTTCTGCCGCCCGTCCGGGACGCATTGCTTCCGGGAGCGCGACGTTTTCCTCAAAGACACCGCGCCCCACAACACATGGCGTTTCTACATGGAGCAGACGAGCGACCGCGTCCTTGCCTATGCAATCGAGCTAACGGGGACGGAGCGCGGGAAAATCAAGGGCAATCTGTACGAACTGGACTACGCTAAACATTATGAGCGCGTCAAGGAAAAGGAGCTGCCCGCCGATACGGTGAAGCTGATTTATGAGCATGGGGAACGGGAGATACCCGCCGGACAGTTTTTCAACGGCAATCCCGATTATGAGCTTGGAAAGTTTGAACGCTTTGAAGCCGTACCCAACGACCCGGACGCGCTGCAATCGCTCTTACAGGAAGAACGGCGCAGCCGGGAGCAGCTTCCGCCGGGGGATTTCAAGGCGCATATCGCCGCATTGCGGGACGGGCTGATTGAAACGGAAGCGCGGCGCATTGTACGGGAAATGAAGCGGCACGACACGCCGAACAGCCCCAACAAGACCCATTTCATGGTAGAGCTTTCCCCGGCGTTCATGCAGCTTGCAGCCACAAAGGACACTGACCGCCTTTTCTCCATGCTGCCCTACAAGACCCTTGCCTTTTCCAAAATCGAGGGCAGACATGGGACGTATGCGCTGATTGACAAGGGGGAGAACCGGGACAGGAAGATAAGGAAGCCCCGCCCCTCTATCCGGGCGCAGCTTAAAGCAGACAAGGCAAAGACCGCCCCGAAAAAGGCGGCGGCAAAAACAAAAAATCACGATATGGAGGTATGAGCATGATTAGACTGACTGTTGAAGAAACAAACCTTTTGAGCATTTACAACGAGGGCGGCAAGCGGGCTTTGATTGAGAATGTCAACGCCGCGCTGCCCTACATGGACGCGGATATGCGGGAGCTTGCAAAGCGCACCCTTTCCAAAGTGGACGCTTTGACCGAAGCGGAATTTGCAGAGCTTCCCATTTACGCCGCTGATGAAGTATGAACGGGGTTAAGCGGCTGACGCCGCCCCAGAGCCGGAAAGTCAACGCCCTTGTGCGCCGGACGTGCTGCAATTATGATAACGGGAACTGTATCTTACTGGACGACGGGGACGAGTGCGTTTGTCCGCAGCTCATTTCCTATTCGCTTCTCTGCAAGTGGTTCCGGGCTGCGGTGCTTCCCGCCGACAGGCTACTCTATGCGGAGCTTTACCAGACAGGGGACAAGAAGAAGTGTACCGAGTGCGGCGCGTTCTTTGCGTCAACCTCTAACAGTGTCAAATACTGCCCCGTCTGCCGGAAGCGTATCACCCGCAGACAAGCTGCCGAGCGCATGAGGAAAAGACGCACCCCTGTTACGCAGTAGGTGCGGAAAATCCCTTGATTTACAGGGCTTTCCGGGCGTGAAAATCGGATAGGCGATACTTTATACCTTTACCCCCGAAAATGGCGTTCTACTGCGTAACATTCACGAAAACAGCACCCATAAAAAGACAGGGCGCGGAAGTCATATACTGGCTTCCGCGCCCTGTTCTTTTTTTGCCTATCTGACATTTCCCTTTTCCATTTCTTCAAGCGGGAACTGCGGGAGGGCTTCTATCAGCTTCTTTGTGATAGACTGGCGCATATCTTCGTTGATTTCCTGTTTCGTGCTTCCGTCTGGCTGTCTGACCGCTACCGTCGATAGCCTGTCGATTTCGTCCTTGTAGCAATCCACGACTTTCTCCACCGCCCATTTCTCCCCGGCAACGGCGGCGCGTATGGTTTCATATTCCGGCATTTTCTGGTTTTCCATGCTCAACGCTCCTCTGCTTTTTGATAGCCCTATCATAGCACAGCGGCGGGGATTTTGCTATCCTTATCCGCGTTCTGTTTCCTTTTCCCGTTCCGGCTGTCTGTCTGCCTGTAAAATGCTGTCAATGTTCTGCTTGATAATATCATATTCCCGGACTTTCTTTTTCAATTTTCCATAGTCGGCGTAAAGGGCTTCTTTCTGCGCTTGGAGGGCTTCATACTCCGATTGCAGCGCGGCGAGGTTCGGGAGCTTCGCAATGCCCGCCGCTTTCAGTGACCTTACGGCGGCTTCATGGAGGATAATTGCCTGTTCCTGTCCGGCGCGGTACTTCTCCCTGTTCCTTGCCTTGCGGTATGCGTCATAGACAGGCTTTGTCTTTTGATAGGTGGAAACATTCTTGATAAGCACCGCCATTTCCGCAAGCCGCTTTTCGGCGTTCTTCAATGCGTCTGCCGCCTGTCCGCTTTCCGCTGCCATTTCCTCAATCCGGCTGACTAAATCCGCGTACTGCTCAATCTTATGTTCCGTCAAGAAATTCATTGTTTTAGCTGCCTGTTTCAGATTGTGGATTTTCGCCCACTGTTCATAGCCCTTACTCTGCGCTGCCTTGATACTGTTCTCAATGTCGATAAGCAGCGACACGCCGCGCTGCTCTCTGGGAGCTTTCGCCACCTTTGTCCGTCTGCCCGCTATCCGTTCCCTTACGGCTTCCTCTGTATAGTCTGCGCCGAGGGTTTTAAGGCGGGTGAAGCGTTCCTGTCCGGGGGCGCGGCATGATACATATTTCCCCGGCTTTATCTCATAGCCCGCCGCCTGTAACCGCGTTAGCAATTCCTCAAAACTGGAAACTTGGGGGATAAGCGCGTCAACAGTGGTTTTCAGCTTGCCTTTCCAACTTGTACCCGTCTTTTCTGCCTGGTACTCCGCATAGCTCTTTCCCTTGCTGCCCTTGCCGGGGACGACAACGGACAAGCCATTTTCCCGGCACAGCTTGTCGCTCATGTTCCGTATGCCGTAATAGCTCCTTTTGTTGGAATTGTATTTATGGTGGTCTACAAAGTTCACCGCGCAAAAAATGATATGGTTATGGACGTGTCCTTTGTCAATGTGCGTCGTGAGTACATACTCATGCTGCCCCTTTGTTACCGCGTCGGCAAGCTGCTTTCCGATTTCATGGGCTTTCTGATAATCGACTTCCCCCGGCTCAAAGGACTGTATCAGATGAAAGGCTAAATTGTTCCCCTTTTGGAGTGCTTGCGACAGGGTATATTCAAACTCAATATCTGCCGTTTCATAGGAGCAACCGAAAGAGGACACAAGCATTTTCCCGTCCGTCTTGTCCGGGTTTTCGATATAGTCAAGGGCTTTGCTTAGAGTGCTTTTAATAGGCTTAATCTTTGTAACCGCCATATCTCCGCAAGCACCCCCTTTATTTCCTCTATGTCCTCTTGGTATGCGTTCCCCGTCGCGTTTACGCGGCGTGCTATCTGGTTGACGTTGACACCGATTTTCTGTATCTCTGCGGTCATAGCCTTTATATCGGCGTGGTCTATCTGAATGATATACCCGTCAATGGCAATCTTCCGCAGATACGCCGCCATGTTCCGGGTGGGTACGAGCTTCATTTTTTCCAGTATTAAATCCCGTTCCGCTTCCGTCACTCTGAATTTGATTTGCACTGTCCTTTTGCGTCCGTCCATGTGTTCGCTCCTTTCCTTTCCGTTCCGAGGGTTTGGGACACTTCCCAACAAGCAATTTTCAACCGACGCGCCGCAGCGCGGGAGGGCGAAAATACGGAAGTGGTACCCGCTTCCTATGCTTGCTACGAATGTTTTTATCCTTTAGGCTCTTATCACCTACTACGGAGAAAAAGCGATTTTGCCAAACTTACGCAAAAGAAAAACGCTGCAACCTCAAAAAAGATTACAACGCTTTCTAAATCCTGTTCAGTTTTAAGTCGGACATTCCTATTCGCCCTCTTTTTCGACTTCGGAAATCTCCTTTGCCGTTGCGGTTACAATCCGTATGCCTGTATCGCTCATACCGTCAAGAAGCGCGTCAAGCTGCCGCCGCTGCGTGTTCTTCTCCGGCGGCGTTTCTAAAAGGAATTGGTCTACGGATATATGGTAACGCTGTATCAGCTCAAAGAATATCTGTAAACTTGGGTGCTGCCCCTTGTTCTCAATGTTCGCAAGGTAGCGCGGCGAGATAAACATTTCGTCGCCTACTTTCTTGCGGCTCTCCTTGCATCCCTCACGCGCTGCCTTTATCGCTGCCCCAAAAGCCTTAAAGTCGTATCGTGGTACTGGTCTTTTTGCCATAGTTATTCACCCTATTACATTTTACTGTTCCCCTTTCTTCTTGGATATGTCTACGTAGTTCTATCAGTTAGCCAAAATAATTCATATATATATATGTTGACAACAAGCTGCTTTTGTATATAATATTATATAAAAGGGGGGGAATGTTTATGTTACATAGCATGCGTATTCGATAAGCATTGAAATCAAAAAAGATTTTTCCCATTTTCAATATGGGCTTTTTTGTCATGCTTATTTTGCGTATGCTATACAACAAAACTAACGACGTATAGACATAGTATAAAAACTATGCCTTAATTTTGTTGTAGTATTATATGTATAAATGCAGGTCAATGCTCATGTTGAGAATTGACCTGCATTTTTTTGCGCAAAAGGAGAAATATTATGCTTGAAAAATATTGGATAAAATGTCCAATTTGTAACGGAAAGACGAGGGTTCAAGTATTTTATAATACGGTATTAAGAAATTTTCCTCTTTTCTGCCCTAAATGTAAATTAACGCATATCGTTGATGTTGAAAAACTAGAAATCATAATCAAAAACTCTGAAAAACAAACTTTTTAATTTTGAAAAGGAAGGATATTTAAATGAAACACTTACCTAAAAGTACACCTACGGAAATATTGAATGACCCATACGGATTTACTTACAAAGAAATGTCGGAAGTAATTGGAGAGGATAAAGCAAGAGCCTTATATACGGAATTGTATAAACAGCCATTTCACAAAGAAAATCTATCAATATCAACAAAAAAAGTCTATAAAAGTAGCGATACTGAAAAGTATGTTTATGAATTGAAAGATAACAGGTATATTGAAACGGTTTTTATTAAACGGCGAGATGGTGGGACTGTTTGCGTAAGTACGCAAGTTGGTTGTTCTGTTGGCTGTATTTTTTGTGAGTCCGGACGCAATGGTTTTGTTCGTAATCTAACACCGTCTGAAATTGTGCAGCAGGTTGTATTGATACGTCAAAAAGTAAATCGTATCGTTTTTATGGGAATGGGAGAACCTTTATTCAATTACGACAACTTGATTGCAGCAATCCATATTCTTCGAGATAGAAATGGACTTAACTTTCCAACCGACGGCATTACCGTATCAACAGTTGGTCCAGTTAATCAATTAAAAAAATTGCGCGAAGAACATCTAAAAATTCAGTTGACAATATCTTTACATGCAGCAACACAGGCTGCGAGAAACTGTATCATTCCTCATATGCACATGTACGCTATTGAAGATGTTGTTAAGCAAGCATTGTCCTATTCTCAAAGGCATAATCGAAAAGTGGTATTTGCGTATTTGCTTTTACCAGGTATAAATGACCGTTCCTCAGATATAAGGCAACTTGCAAAATGGTTTAAGGGCAAAAATGTTATGATTAACGTGCTGCAATACAACCCGACGAGTAATTCAAAAATTAGAGCACCACAAAAACAAGAAATGGTTGCGTTCAAACATCAATTAGAGCAAACAGGACTTGAAGTTACCATGAGAGTTTCTCATGGTAGAGAGATTAAAGCAGCTTGTGGACAGTTAGCTAATACATATAATAAAGCCAAAAAACAACAGAAATAATTTAATTAAAAGAGCCAGACGCACAGACGCAGAGCCGATAATATGCAGTTTGAAATACTGCTGTTATCGGCTCTTTTTTGATTTTAATTTGTGCCCCTAATAACCATATTGGAGCAAAATCAGAACTGTTGCTTGTCGTTCTTTGATTTCCGCAGCAGCTTTGAAAAATCAAAGCCGCCGTTTCTTTTTATCTTCTAATGAAATGACGCGGTATCACTGTTGAAATCGGCGGCTAAAGGAGGTAGCCGCCATGAAGCAAAAAGCATATCGACAAAATCCGACAGTTATTGACTTATCAAAAAAAGCCCGCCCACCACCGGGGGAAACTACGCTTATATATATGAACTGTCTAATCATCTGGATACTGCTTACAATGCCTATGCGCCCGTCCGGGCTTTTCGGACGGGCGCATTTTGTACGTTCAAAAAATTTTTGAAGAAATTTCAAAAAATCTTCGGCGTTTTTGAAAAACGCCGTATTGCCCCGCGAAAAGGGGGGAAGCACCACCAACTTTCCAACGAGAAAGGAGGTGAGAATGTGGAACCTAATAGCAGGGAGTTTTACAAACAGTGTGCTTTTCAGAAGTTTTGTAATACGGTATTGCACAATGAAGCTTGCGACACCCATAGAGAACTTCGCAGACACAAGGCAAAGGAAGTGACCTTTTCCGACATGACCTTAGACGAAGCGCGGCAGCTTCATACGTTTGATGAATATTTCAAACGTGAAGCCGCCGAAACCGTCTTTGAGAAAGCCGGGAAGAAAATCACGCCAAAGCTGCTTCTTGAAGCAATCCGTACTTTGCCGGAAGAAAAGCGCAAAGCCATATTGCTGTATTACTTCGAGGGAATGAACGATACCGAGATTGCGGAGCTGTTCAACACGTCGAGAAGCACGATACAGTACAGGCGGACAAGCTCTTTTGAGAAATTAAGAAAATATCTGGAGGAAAATGCTGATGAATGGGACGAATGGTAACGAACCCGGCTACCCGGAAAATGCCCTTGTTCCTTATCCTGTCATTGTGGCAGCGACAAAGGGCGACCCGGACGCCATGAAGATTGTCTTGCAGCATTTCAGCGGCTACATAGCCCGCCTCTCCATGCGGAAGCTGTACGACGAGCGCGGGAACGTCTATTTTGGCGTAGACCACGACATTCGGGAACGGCTGCAAGCAAAACTGATGATGGCTGTCCTCACCTTTAAGGCAGAGGAATAAACCGCAGCGGCGGCGGGACGCTTTCTCTCTCCCCCTTTTCCGTTCCGCTGCTGACGCGGCAGCAAAGCCATTCTGAACCTTGACAAAGAAAGCGGCGCAAGATAACGGCGGCGCAGCATAGGGCAAATCGGATACGTTCCTTTTGCGCCGAGCCATACGGCGGGTGCGCCATGACGCTATCCGGGTGAGGTTATCCCCGCCCGGACAGCCGAGCGACCAACACCGCGCCGGAAAGCAAGTGTAGCGGCTTGCGGGCGACGACACGCAGAATATACAATGATACTTCCTTACAGCCACAGTCCGAGCGTTAAGAGCGTCGCAGGCAATGGGTAGGGCGGCATGAGAACCATGCCGGGGTGAAATTCCCATGAGGTTATGCTAATAACCGTCCGATTAAAGCCTTTGTTTTATTGAATAGTGGACTTGCTGCTATTCATAGACTATATTATATGTTTGCGAAAGAAAGGGGGATTTTCTTTGACGCAAAACCAAACGCCCGTTACCACAACGGAGCATAAAATAGGAAAAGTTACTTACCTTGTATGTTCGTCCGCAAGTGAACGCGCAACGGACACACTGGATAAAAAGATAAAAAAACTCATTCGCAAAGACATGGAACTGAACCCCGCAAACGCCCGGAAATAGGGCGTTTCTTCACATTTTATACATGACACAGGCAGCGGTATGTGGTATAATATAGACAGTACAAATACCATGCTTGTCTGTCGTCGGAAAGGAGGACAAAATGTTACAGACAGACAAGATTACCGCTTTATATTGCAGATTGAGCCAGGAAGATATGCAAGCCGGGGAAAGCGAGAGCATACAGAACCAAAAACTGATTTTACAAAAGTATGCTGACGAACACCACTTTTTCAACACGCGCTTTTTCGTAGACGACGGATTTTCCGGCGTGAGCTTTGAGCGTGAGGGGCTTCAAGCCATGCTGCATGAGGTTGAAGCCGGGAACGTGGCGACCGTCATAACAAAAGACCTTTCCCGTCTGGGACGTAATTATCTGAAAACCGGGGAGCTGATAGAGATTGTCTTTCCCGAATATGAAGTGCGCTACATTGCCATTAACGACGGTGTAGACACAGCAAGGGAAGATAACGAGTTTACCCCTCTGCGGAACTGGTTCAACGAGTTTTACGCCCGCGACACCTCAAAGAAAATCCGGGCTGTCAAACAGGCAAAGGCGCAGAAAGGCGAGCGCGTCAACGGCGAAGCTCCTTACGGCTACCTTATCGACCCGGATAACCGCAATCATCTGATACCCGACCCGGAAACGGCGCACGTCGTAAAACAGATTTTTGCAATGTATGTACGGGGCGACCGTATGTGTGAAATCCAGAACTGGCTGCGGGACAATGAAATACTGACCGTCGGGGAACTGCGCTACCGCAGGACAGGGAGCAAACGCCACCCCCGCCCACAGCTCAACGCATGGTACAACTGGCCGGATAAGACGCTGTACGACATTCTGACAAGGAAAGAATATTTAGGGCATACCATAACCGGGAAAACCTACAAGGTATCTTATAAGTCGAAAAAGACGAAAAAGAACCCGGAGGAAAAAAGGTATTTCTTCCCCAACACTCACGAACCTTTGATTGATGAAGAAACCTTTGAACTTGCACAGAAGCGGATTGCCACCCGGCAACGCCCGACAAAGGTTGATGAAATTGACCTGTTTTCCGGGCTGCTCTTTTGCGGGGACTGCGGCTACAAAATGTATGCAGTACGCGGAGCCGGGACGCTTGAACGGAAACACGCCTACACTTGCGGCAACTACCGCAACCGGGCAAGAAATGATATGCTCTGCACTACGCATTATATCCGCAAAAGCGTATTGAAAGAACTTGTCCTTGCAGACTTGCAGCGAGTAACGTCTTATGTGAAAGAGCATGAACAGGAGTTTATCGAAACAGCCAACGAGTGCAGCGCAAAGGCAGTACAAAAGACGCTGACACAGCAGCGGAAAGAGCTTGACAAGGCGCAGAACCGTATTAACGAGCTGAACATCTTATTCCGCAAGCTCTACGAGGACAACGCTTTAGGGAAACTTTCAGATGAACAATTTGCTTTTCTGACTTCCGGCTATGATGAAGAAAAAAAGACGCTGACCCGGAGGATTGCGGAGCTGTCACAGGAAATCGACAACGCCACCGAGCGCAGCGCGGACGTAAAAAGGTTTGTCGCACTGGTACGCAGATACACAGCGATTGAAGAACTGACCTACGAAAACGTCCATGAATTTATTGACCGTATTCTTATTCACGAACTGGATAAGGAAACGAACACCCGCAAAATCGAAATCTTTTATAGCTTTGTCGGCAGAGTTGATACAGGTGACAAGCCTACCGAAAGTATCTCCTATTTCAGACAGATAGGAGCCGACGTAAAGAGTTATGCTATCTAACATACATCAAAAAGAGGTAAGATAACACCCTCTGCAAAAAAGGTATCGTTATCTTACCTCAACAAAATTTGTTCCCGTAAAACCGTCATCAATATAAACATCATATAGAATAAAGTCATCATGCTTGTTCACATATTCTGTTAAAAGTTTTCTCTGATTTCCTACACTATCGCTTTCTTCCTTATCTCCGTCCTCTCGTGATAATCTGATATAAATAGCCACGTTAAATAAGTTTGAACCTTTTTGATAAATCATTTTTCCACCTATTCAACTGCCGTACCTATGATAATATTATACCATAAAGTACGGCTTCTTTCCATTGTTTTCAAGGGTTTTACCCTCTTGATAGTCCTTTTTTTACATGAGATTTCACGATACGGACAAGCAATTCCTCTACGGAAAATTTACCTAAAAATTCCCGTTCTACGATATATTGTGCAGGTTCTTTTTTAGCCAAGTTATCAGCCCCCTTAGTCAGCTATCTATTCTCAACATACGCACATAGGCTTATCCAATATGCGTATTTTTCACAATGTTACAGAAGCAGACAGACGGCTTTGGAAAGCTCCGTTAGTATCTCAACTATTCCCATTCTTGTGGGCAGAACCGCACCATGCGGACGTATCATTATTCTGTGAGGATAGGTCGTGGCAAAACGACTTTTCCAACAGTCGCTCTCGAATCACTGCGTGGGTCGCTCGCTTTCTTTTTGAAAAGGTCGTGGCGTACAGTTCCCGTGGCTCGCTATCTCACAAACGTATCTGTCTGCTTTATTCAGTTGTCAAAGAGCTGTGGCGAAAGCGTGTTGCTTTCATGTAAAAGCAGGTGCAGAGCAGGAAAGAGGGGATTGAACAAATCATGCTCTGCGGTTACTGCTTGTTATTCTTCTTCGATTTCTAAGGCAATATCAAACCCTAAAATCATTTTGATAAGTGCTTCTCGGATAAGTCCCTTTAATTCCATATCTACAACAATATAGACATTGCCGTATTCATCATAGAGTGGACGCAGACAGCACTTTGATATGTAAGGGTCATAAAATGCCAGTATCTTTTCAATCGCTTTTTCGTCCCCGTCCATTGCCTGTGAAAGCAAATAGTAGGACGGCTTCTTCATTGTGTGTTTCATTTGCTATCATTTCTCCTTTAGTATTTTTTTCATAAGCTCTAGTGAATTGTGTCGGTTTTGAAAAACACCACTTCTTGAAATATTTTGTCTTTTTGCAATCTCGGTATCGCTCATTTCCAAGAAATAATACATCAACAAATTTTCTCGATTACGCACAGACAAATGTTTCAAGGCTTTTGCCAGTTCATCATCACAAATACGAATATCACTACCGCATACATTGAAAATCGTATAGTCCGTATCGTAGTCGTCCCAGACAGCCAGATTTTCTACAACGATTTCTGGAAGTTCACAAAAAAGCGTTTCTTCCTTTTGTCGTCGCTTTAATTTCTTCTGATAGTCCTTAACAACATGTCGGACAACTTTCTTCAAACAACTTTCAAAACGGCATTGAACTGTTTTCTGGAAGTCAGACGGTTTCATCAATCTCACCCCCTTTCCGTTACGACGTGAAAAGTGGTTATCCCTCTTTCCGCACCATATAGGGAACGGCAGGTGTGATTTGCTAAGTTGAAACCGAAAAAAGTTGAAAAAACTTTTTAACAAAACAAAAACAGCCCGATAATGTGTAATTACACAAACGGACTGTTTTATAAATTCTATTGATATGAAATTTTAACTCATATAAAGGGTATAATGATTGTAATAGTGGACTGAAATATTTATCCAGTTGAGAACGGCAAAGCGTTCTTCCGTATGCAATCATGGTATAGCCCCCTTTAACCAGAGCTATACCTTATTTACCCCTAAGAAAAAAAGGACAGTTCTGGTTATATCCAAAACCGTCCCGTTATTTTTCAAGACGCACAAAAGTATATTATCTAGGAACGGTTTTTTTTATTTACCGCACACGATAACAGCTTTTGAATTATTACTGCATACTATATGCAATTTTAACACATTCTAAATATAGAGCATGAAGTATAAACTCATGCTAGGTGATTTAAAATGAGGAAAACAAAAGAAACACATACTTTTGATTTCAGACCGCTAGGGCTGGCAATCAGAGAAGCCCGTGAGAAAGCGGGACTTTCTCGTAATGATTTAGGCGATAAAGTGTTCTATGGAGAACGCCATATCGCAGATATTGAAAATGTTGGTTCACACCCAAGTTTTCAATTATTCCACGATTTAGTTACCATGTTCAATATATCAGTTGATGAATATTTCTATCCAACGGAGAAAGTAGCAAAAAGTACAGCTCGTCGTCAAATAGAAACCTCTCTTGATTTATTGAGTGATAACGAATTAAAAATTATTCAAGGTACGATTGACGGTATCTTGAAAAGTAAGGAAAGCGAGAAGTAATAAACCTCTCGTTTTCCATTATCCATTCCTTTGTTTAGTTGCTGATCTGCTTTGCAGGCAACAACTAAACTCCATATTTTTAAGCCTCATCTTTTCGCAACAATTCGATAATCGTTTCACTTTTTGATTTAGAAAAAACGAATAGTGATGTTACTACGCAAACTATGATAATCGTAATAAATAAAAGTAACGTCTTGATTACTGGAAAAACATATGGAATCCTATATACATTAAAGTTTGTAAATATCAAATAACTTGCAGGTAAGCCAAGTATCAATGCAATGAAAATAGACAAAACAGAATAACCTAAACTTTCAAATACTATCATTTTTTTAATCTGCTTTCTTGTCATACCGATACTTTCTAAAATAGCAAATTCTTTAGAACGATTTTGTATGCTTTCCGACATCATGTTTGAGTAATTTAAAATAGCAAGTAACATAATAATGATTCCTAAACTTCCACCTAATACAGTAATTTGATTTTCTGAATTTTTCATTTCTGAATAATTATCTAATTTCGATTCAGCAGAAATAAGTTTATTGTTCGCTATAAGTTTTTTAATAGATGATTCTACATTTTTAGAAAAAGGTTCATCATAATCAATTTTTATCATTTCTATTAACGGTTGTCCCATAATTTCATCAAAAAAATCATCACTAACAATCAAATCGGGCGTATAGCCAGCAGAATAATACGCTGGGTAATCATCTATAATTGCCCCTGTTTCGATAATTTCTTTTTTATCCGGATTCAGAGCAGTTGGGATTGAAAATTCAACCTTTTTCCCTGTAATTCCATTATCACCTTGTGTAAAAGTTTTAGAAACAAAGGCAATTTCACCATTTTTGAATTTCTCTTTATCAAGTGGAATCTGAAGAGTATTATTTATTTTTTCAAATTCCACTTCATCAATCCCCACAACTCTGCAAGTAAAAGAATAGTAATCTGGCTGTTTTTTATATAGCTCCATATCTTTTTCATAGTTGCCAGGAGAATATCTGGAAACATACAATTCTTTGTAATATTCTCCATAGACCTTTTCTTGATATGGAACAACTGCTGTTGCTGATTTTAAAACTCGTACATCTTTTACCCCATCTATAGATTTTATTTGTTCAATAAAATCTGAATTGAAAACTTGCTCCTCGTTATCTGAAAGTAATGTCTGATTTAAAAGCCTTATATCATAATCATAAGAATGGTTCAAAATATTTTTTGCATTATTAGCATAAATCACAACATTGATAATCAAGAAAAGTAATACCGCCAAACTTAAAGAACACATGATAACAACGAATTGTTTCTTGTCTCGAAATAAATTCATTTTTACCATAGAACCAATATCTCCACCTGTTCTTTTTTTATTTTTGTTTTTTACAGACGTTGCTCCTATATATTTCATTGCTTCAATAGGAGAGCAATTCATTGCTATTTTCACTGGTTTTTGACTACTAATCATTGTTGTAGTAAGTGAAAAAATAGTAGCAATTATAAATACCCAAAAGGAGATAGTTCCAACCTCACTTATTGCAATCGTTGGATTTAAAGAGTGTAATAGTTGAGGAATAATAATTTTTCCAATAATTGTCGAACAAACCAGCCCTAATGGTATTCCTATCATTGCGTTCCACAACATTTGCTTATATATCATATTTCTAATCTGAACAGATGTTGTCCCGATTGTTTTAAGCTGACCAAAATACCGTATATCTCGATTTACAGAAATATACAATGTATTATAAATAAACAAATATCCACTCATGAAAACTAAAACTAATAACACCAATAATCCAATCATAGTCCTGATAAAGTTAGAAATAGTATCATAATCCGCTTCAATAATTTGTTTTCCAGATAAGTTGATTTGATTTTGCATTTCTATAATATCCTTTTCGGAATATAGAGGATTTTTTAATGAGATTTTTAATGTTCCTTGCGTCAAATCAGTCTGCGAAGCTCCAGTTAATTGATAAAATTTATCTGAAACATACCCCTTATCTACGCCTGTATAATCCAAAAACCAACCGCTTAAAATAAATGTTTTTGCTGTATCGTTATTCTCGCTGTTTTCTGCTAAAGTTTGATATATGAAAGGCAATTCCATGCCCACTTTAGGATTTTCAATTCCCATAGAACGTAATGCACTGTGGGAAAGCATAATTTCATTTTCCTTGGCTGGATAATTGCCTTCATAATAGTCCAATGCTGGAATCGTCTGTTGTTTCCAACAAGTATCATCTAACCAATAAAATTTTAATTTGTCTAATTCTTTATCTTGATATTTTGATGCAATTCCACATTTCACGCAAAGCCCTGCATATCTCACATTATCCATTTTTCGTATGGTAGATACTTGGTCATCTCTCGGTTCTGTCAGCTCAATATCATAATCTATCCCCTGCATTCTTTGTTGTCTTAAAGAAACTGTATTCCAATAACTTAATCCAACAGATATTACGGTGCAAAGTAAAAATGTTGTCAAAAAAATAGCTACTATAGTTAATAAATTTCTTTTTTTATTTGCCTTATATGTTGTTTTTGCAAGGTCTTGAATTACTTTTTTGTTATTGACTTTGAGCATTTTTACTCACCGCCTTTCACAATTTTCCCATCTTCTATGCGGATAATTCTATCTGCCATTTGAGCAATTTCTTCATTGTGAGTAATCATTACAATCGTTTGAGCTAAATTTTGACTTGAAATTTTTATCAAACCTAAAACATCTTGACTTGTCCGGCTATCAAGATTTCCCGTTGGTTCATCCGCAAGAATAATAGCAGGTTTAATTGCCAAAGCTCTTGCTAATGCTACACGCTGTTGTTGTCCGCCAGATAATTGATTTGGCATAAAATATTTTTTATCTTCTAATTTTAATAATTTAAGAATTTCTTCAATATAATCATTATCTGGTTTTATACCGTCCAGCTTGATAGGAAGCACAATATTTTCATATACATTCATAAGTGGCAAAAGATTATAGTTTTGAAATACAAAACCTATTTTTCTTCTTCGATAAACAGTTAGCTCATCACGAGATAATCCCGATATATTTCTCCCGTCAATAATAACTTCTCCAGAAGTTGGATTATCCAAGCCACCAAGCATATGTAGCAAAGTAGATTTTCCACTTCCAGAAGTCCCCACAACAGCTAAAAATTCCCCTTTACAAATATCTAAATCTATACCGTCCAATGCTTTTACAGTATTCTCTCCCGTATTATAATATTTTTTTAAGTTTCTAACTGATAAAATATTCATTCTTCATCTTCCTTTCTCTCTGTTTAAACTAATAATAACAAAGACTTCTTTCTCAAATCTTTCTCAAAAGTGACAACTTTGACACAATTAAAGATTGAGAAAAAAGTCTTGATTAAAAATCACTACGGGATAAGAAAACTTCAACGGTAGTTCCTTTATTCAATTTGGATTTTATCTTTATATATCCTTGTTGTTTTCTTAAAACTTCTCTAGCCAAATATAACCCAATTCCAAAGCCTTGCTTATCTGTTACATTTGTTCCTCTGTAAAATCTTTGAAATACTTTTCCTTGCTCTTGCTCTGGTATGCCTATACCATTATCTATAATTTTTACACATACAAATGATTCATATAAAATAGACTTAATCATTATTTCTGTACTATTTGGTGAATATTTTATTGCGTTTTCAATAATATTTGTAAAAACTTCCTCTGTCCATTTCGGGTCAGAAAATACTTTATAATCATTATTTTCAGAACGAATACAAATGTTTTTCTTCATTGCGTCCAATTCTACCGATTGACAACTTTTTTTAATTATCTTGTCTAATTCAATTATCTTAGGATTGACAGAAATAATTTCCTGTTCTGCATACGAAGATTTCAGCAATTCTTTCATAAAGAATTCTAATTTTTCAGCGTTTTTTTCAATTTTATCTGCCAATCGAAATGATGTTGATTCATCTAATTCCTCTTTTAGCAAACCTGCATATAAAGTAATATTTGCAAGGGGAGTTCGTATCTGATGACTGATGTTGGAAAGTAATGATTTTATAGTATTTCGTTCCTGCTCAGCAACTTCTTTTTGCATATTTGAAATTTCAACAATACGGTTTAATCTTTCAAAAATAGCCGAATCTAAGGACTCATCATATATCATATCAAGTTGTTTTCCACCAAGTATTTCATCGGCTTTATTCAAAAAATTATTATACTGAGATAACATCTTATTTCTATACCAGTAAATTACCAAGGATAAAACAATAATATTCAGACCCACGATACCAATAAATATAAGAATGTGAATATCCATTTATACACTCTCCCATACATAGCCTTTTCCGTAAACAGTTTTTATATAAGTCGGATTAGAAGAATCATCTTCAAGTTTATCCCTTAATCGTCGTATTCCAACCGAAAGAGCATTATCTTCAACATACTCTGTTCCCTCTGGCCATACCCATTCAAGCAATCGTTCCCTTGTTAAGATTCTATTCGGATTTGAAATCAGTAAATACAAAATTCGCTGTTCTGTTTTACTCAATTCTATCTGTACCCCATTTTTATAAAATTCCATTGTTTCAAAACGAAAAAGAAACACAGAATGTTTATATTCTTGTTCACTTGTCGCTGTATTTCTCCTAAGTAACATTCTAATTCTGGCTCGAAGAACCATTAAACTAAACGGCTTAGTAATATAATCATCAGCACCGCTTTCTAACCCTTTAACTATATCCATTTCCATACCTTTTGCAGTTAGTAAAGCAATCGGAATTTGTATTTTCCGTTTTAATTCCCGACAAAATTCCAGTCCATTACCGTCTGGAAGATTGATGTCAAATATAAGTAAATCAAAAGAATAATGCTCAAGGGCTTTTCTTGCTTCTGCTATTGTTTCACATATTACAAAATTCAGTTCATCACTTTGTAAAGATAATTCTATTCCCTCTGCTAAATCTGTATCGTCTTCTAAGACCATAACCAATTTATTATTTTTAATCGCCATGTACAATATCACTCCTTAAAGTGTAAATTTTTTTGAAGATTATCTTTTCTCATTTACATAATTCCTTAGTCTTTATGATATATCTGCTAAAAAAGAGTGTCAATAAATATTCATTATACAGAGTAGTGTTTGTAGAATAAAGCGTGTATCTCTTTCCTAAAATACACGCTTTTTCATCATTTATCCTACAATCTTCCAGTTGCTATCTTTATGTAACACAAGCTCATACTGCGACACCTGCGTTGCCTTTGTCTGATTATCAAGGAATTTCACGGAAACCTTAACTTTCACATTGTCCCCGTCCTTTGTAAAGATAGGGTTTACCAATTCAGAATAAAGGTAGTCCCTGCCGATAGGTTCAAGTACATTTCCCGATACATAGTAAGCAAGCTCTTTTTCCGTAGCTGTCGGGTACAACTTAAAGAATGTTTCCAGAAATGCGGTAGCGTCATTTACCGTATCAGCGTCTACGCTTGCGTCTGCTTCTGGTGTCTTAGGCTCATAGTCTGATTTTTCAACTGCTGGTGCAAGGGTAGGGTTCTGAACGATTACCATATCCCCGTCAGCGTCCACATGAACTTTTACGGTATAGGTTGCTTTCACATTGCTTGTCTGTTCTCCCTCTTTTATCTGCTGATCTACTTCGTAGGTAGCAGAAAAAGTGTCCGTTCCCGACTGTTCAATACTCCATACAATCACATCTGTAACTGTGGAGCTGGTCGGTATATCCGTTCTGATTGTATCAACATTCAAGTCTTGCAATTCCTTTGTCAGATAACCGTTGATTGCCTGCGTCCTTGCTTCAATCGCTTCTTTGCTGTTATTCCATGTGTAATAGGACTTCGCAAAGTTCTTCACGAAATTTTCTATCCCGTTGGTGTCCTGCAAGCGAAGTTCAATGATTTCTTTTTCATGGGTCGTGTGCTGGTCGATAGCCGTAAAATTCTTATACACTCCAAAGCTCACGCTTGCGATAAGCACCACCCACAACGCAATCACGGTTTTCTTATGTGTGCCTACCTTGACAGTACGCACCTTTTTTTCTTTTGGTTCTTTGATAGTTTCTGTCTGTTTCTTATTCTTCTTAAACATATTTTTCAAGTCCTTTCTATTGTTTTACTCGTCCTGCACCGATTAAGTGCTGTTGCCAGTAACTACTACTTAGGTCTGCATATCCTATCGGGTCGCCTGCATGGTACATCTGGTTATTTCCTACATAAATGCCGACGTGGGTTACATACGAACCAGCGTTATAGGTAGAATGGAAAAACACCAAGTCCCCAGCCTTTGCCTGCGAGAGTGGAAGATGTTGGGTTGCGTCATACTGGGCTTGTGCTGTTCTCGGTAAGGAGATACCAGCTTTTCCATAGCACCATTGCACAAGTCCGCTACAGTCAAAAGAAGTGTTGGGATTGCTACCGCCATAGACATACTTCCAGCCTTGATACTTCAATGCTTCATTCATTACCTTTTGTGCCAGTTCTCCCGACACCTGCGGAACAGTTAAATACTGATTGACTAATTCGACGTAGAACATATTTCCATAGCCATACCGCCAGCCCCCGTTCTTCGCAACGGCTATGGGGTTTGTGTAAGTTACTTTCTTTCCACCCGATTTCTCACGGGCGAAGCTCTCTGCAAGGTTAAAGGTGTGTTTCTTTCCTTTTCCTGCCACATATCCCACATAACCACCGCCATAGTTATAGGACTGTATCGCTACATTCAAATCGTCGATACCTTGATTTTTGCAGGAAGAAAGCAGGGACGCAAAATACTTACACCCCTGCTTGATTGAGCTTTCCGTATCTAAAGAGTTGGGCGGTAAACCAAGACTTTCCGAACTCTGCATAACATCTTCTGCCGTACCGCCACTTTCTACTTGAATGATAGCCAATAGCACATTGACATACTCGGAAATGCCGTATTCTCTAGCGTATTTTTCTACCATAGGCTGATGTTTCAAAACCTCTGCGGATAAATTCATACCCGTAATGCCAGAAGAAAAGTTGCTGTTCTCGTCGTCGCTGTCAGCACTAATCAACACACCAAAGAAAAGCACCAGAGAAAAGAGGATAGGAAACAGACTGCCGATAAGAGCGATATGTTTCAGTTTCATTTTTTCTTCTGTCCTTTCTTCATCACAAGGTTACGGGTTTTCTCTGTGGTCTGCTGGTTTTTCTGGACGCTCTGGGTCTGCTGAACCTTTGTCCTGCGGTCTTTCGTGTAATTCTGGCGTGTTTCCTTTGATACCACTTTTTCTACATTCTGCCTATGTGCTGTCTGTGTAGGCTGGGTCGCTTTCCTATCAGAAGCACCAGAAGATAACGGACGCTCTTTGATAACAGTTGTCTTGACTGGCTCACTTGCTTTCGGAGTTGGAGCTGTGGCAGGGCGTTTGACTTCCTGCATTTTTTCCGCACTCGGTTTTGAAGCTGTGGCTGGTCGCTCATGGGGACGGGTAGCTCCCGTTGTCGCTGATCCGTCAGCCTTTCGCTGTGCCTGCCTTGCTTCTTGTGCCTTTTGAAGTTCCATACGTTTGTCAGCGATATTCTGTCTATGCTGTTCCTGCTTTTCTAAGCGTCCCGTCTGTCTGGACTGTTGTTCCTGCACCATGCCACGCTTGAAGTCGGACACGCTGGACTTTGCCTTTTCCTTTGCGGAATACACCGCATAAGCGGTCTGTGTCGGCATATCCTTGAGATTTTCTTTCAACGCAACAGCCTTGTCTTTGAGCTTGTTTTTCGTATCTAAGACAGCACCAGCCTTTGAGCCTGCACGTTGTCCCATGCTGGAAGTGGTATTGCCCCGATTGTCTTTAGAAGCCGTATTTTTTCTTTCTGCTCTTTTATTCGCAACAGCATTTCCGACAACTGCACCAGCCACACCGCCCGAAACACCGCCGGCACTCACAGCCCTTGCCATGCGTCGCTCCATTCGTCTAACCCTGTGTGCCATAAACAGATACGGTCTGCGAAAAATTCTTCGTCCCATGCTTTGACTGTCGCTAGCATTTAAAGAGAACATACTCATTAAATCGCCCAGTTTCATATAAATACCAGCGAAACATACTATCTGCAAGAACGCCACCATAAAAAACGGATAGTCCGTAGATATGTTATAAAACATACTGGAAATGCTGAACGCCACCGTTACAATGAGTGTTATTCCTGCCCGTGTCATTATGGTATTAAACACCCTTACGATTGCCTGCTTTGCCATGCTTTCATAGCTCGGTATCATGGAAAGTAAAAAGCTGATAGGCAGAAACATAGCGAAGATAATAAAAAGTATCTGGCTGAATAACATCATGCCCGTAAGCAAGAATACAAATATCGTGATACCTAGGTTAAAGAACAAGAGGAAAAACACCATACCTAAACGGTTCACGACCTGCGGTATCGTCAGATTGTTGTTGTCGTTGTCCTCGATTTCTGTTTTCACGACTTCCTCTCTGGTTTTCCCGTCCTCGTCCTCTGGGCTTGCCGATACAAGAGCTTCTACACGTTCTGTCCCGATTTCCTCTGCGTTGCTGTTACCGAATTGAAGTAAGAGCCACGGCTGTTCTACTTGAATAGAAAATAAGCTGTCCCGTATCAAGTCCACGCTGTCCTTGCCCTCGCTGTCAGAGTTAGGGAGCATGATTTTTGTTCCCAAGTCAAGTGAAGCGGTACTAATATCACTTGAAAATTCATTTATCTTCTTGATGTAGTCGGGAGCATAAGCAATAAATGAAGCCGATAATACGAACACCACCACAAAGTTGATAACAGCGTGAAGTGCCTTACTGGTTTCCCGTTTGATAAGTCCCGTATAGGCTACATAAAGTCCCACCACTAAGATAATGAGAAGCAGAAAACCAACATAGAAGCCAGAGCTGGAAAAACCGTTTGCCGTAACACCTGCAAGGGTCTGTATGCTTTTTCCGATACTGTCTGCCATATCATTGATGAAGTCCAGCTTATAGGCTTCCTGCACCACATAGCCCGTAGCATTGCTTAAATAAAGGCTTATCGTCCAGACAAAGTTGGTAATGCAGTAAAGCCCGTACTGCACCGATTTTCCAATCCCGTCCAGCCAGTTCCACGGCAACCACGACCAGCTATTATCCACATAAAAATCAAGCTGGTAGTTGGAAAGAGGATATTTAGAGTAAAGATTTTCTGCGTTTATGGTATCGTCCACAAGCCCCGTCGCATGAGCCACCGTTCCCAGAAGTGAAAGCAGGATAAGGGAGAGTGCCACCACGAACAGAGCCATTTTGAGAAAGTGAAGTATCTTCCTTTTTGTGAACGCACCTTTTATCCTTTCTTTCATCACTCCACCTCATTTCTCTGTACGGGCGGTCTGGTATCAAAGGCGTGTAGTAATTCTTCAAAGACTGGGTGTATCTGCACCACACCGACACGTCCGTATAAGTCTTGCAATAAGCATTGTCCGTTCTCCAAATCACGAAGTCGTTTCTGGTTGTTTTCGTCGTCCTTGTCGATACCGAAAAACTCTAAGGTCTGCTTTATCTCGTTGATGTCAGTAGAACGGAAAGCGAATTTTAAACCGATGTTGTTTTTCAGACTTTCCTTTGACACGTCGCCAGAAGATTGTGTAACAAAATAAACGCCTGCCTGCATAGCTCGTCCAGCACGAACCAGCTTATTTGATAAGGTTTCGCCTTGTGCCACATTTAAGAACGCCCACGCTTCGTCAAGGTCTACAATCTTAAAAATACTTCTGTCTGAATGGATAAAATCAAGGGCAAAGGTACTAATCACAATCAACATTGCCACCGATAATAATTCAATGGTCGTGTATTCCTCAAAGGTTGTGTCCTTATCTGGTAATACTAAGTCCGCTACTTGAATGATATTGAGCTGGTTATCCAGACTGATAGCATTTTCTACCGTACCGTCTGAAAACAGCAGGTGTGCAAAATCATAGTCCGTGAAGCTGTCGATATGGTCTGCGATATTTCTTGATATGGGTGTATCTTCACGGC
>OBZE01000226.1_pt1 | contig 33598 bp, 29 predicted proteins | sample 1476901 | NCBI WGS metagenome assembly OBZE01 (sample SAMEA2580235, study PRJEB22360) | human gut metagenome | biome: human gut; feature: human-associated habitat; material: faeces | place: Denmark | collected 2008/2010 | reverse complement strand
CATATTGATGGTAATTTGAAAGGAAGTTCTGTGGGTTATAAAAAGTTGGAAATTGACTTTTCAAAAGGTGAAAAAAGCGATTTGTCAGTAATAGATTCTTTGAATTTCCAGCCGGCGAAGGTGAATGAAGATGATGAATGATGAGGATGGTGTGTAACAATGAAGTCTATAAAAAGGATTGGATTGTGCATTAGTTTGTTGATTTTAATCATCTTTGTTACATCTTGTGATGGTGATAATAAGATTACTGGAGACTCAAAAGAAGAACAAATCAAAAAGAGCTTTGCGAAAACATTAGAAATGTATCCAATCAAAAACCTCGAAGATTTATACGACAAAGAAGGATATCGAGACGGAGAATTTAAAAAAGGTGATAAAGGGACTTGGGTTATTAGATCTGAAATGAAAATCCAATTAAAAGGAGAAAATCTGGAATCTAGGGGAGTAGTTTTAGAAATTAACAGAAATACTAGAACGGCTAAAGGGAATTATATTGTTAGAGAAGTTGTTGAAGATAGCGATGGAATGACACACAATCATACAAAAAGGTATCCTGTAAAAATGGAAAATAATAAAATCATTCCATTAAAACAAATCGTTGATGAAAAAGTAAAAAAAGAAATTGAAGAATTTAAATTCTTTGTACAATACGGGAATTTCAAAGAATTGGAAAACTATAAAGACGGAGAAGTGACATATAACCCAGAAGCACCAATATACTCTGCACAATATCAATTGAAAAACAGTGATTACAATGTAGAACAATTACGTAAGCGATATAATATCCCGACGCAAAAAGCGCCTAAATTATTATTGAAAGGGTCAGGTAATCTAAAAGGCTCATCAGTTGGATATAAAAATATTGAATTTACCTTTGTTGAAAATAAGGGAGAAAATATTTACTTCACAGATAGTGTCTACTTTAATCCAAGCGAGGATAAATATAATTACTAATATAAAAAATAACGTTAGAACATTTAATAATAAAGTTAAATGAATTACATGTATTAAATTGAATAAGTTAGTTTTGTTTGATAACATAAAAGTGTAATAATCACTATTTTATTAAGTTGTATGAAATATTCAAATGTGTATAAAAATAAAGCAGAGAGATGTGAAATGATGGAGTATAAAAAAAATTGCTTTGTACATGAGTGTATTACTTTTAATCATTTTTATTGGGGGATGTGGAAATATGAAAGATGAACAGAAAAAAGAGGAACAAACAAATAAAACAGATTCAAAAGAAGAACAAATCAAAAAGAGTTTTGCGAAAACGTTAGATATGTATCCAATTAAGAATCTCGAGGATTTATACGACAAAGAAGGCTATCGAGATGGCGAATTTGAAAAAGGTGACAAAGGGATGTGGGTTCTGTATTCATCTATTGTATCAGAATTCAAAGGCGAGAGTTTAAAATCACGAGGAATGATATTAAAGTTAGATAGAAATAAGAGAACTGCTAAAGGAAGTTATATTATAAGAGAATTGAAAGAAGATAAAAATCATGATGTTCAAAAAAACGAAAAAAAGTATCCAGTTAAATTGGTGAATAATAAAATAATTCCAACTGAAGATGTAAAAAACGAAGATTTAAAAAGAGAAATTGAAAACTTCAAATTATTTTCTCAATATGGTGAATTTAAGAGTTTAAATACGGATAGGATAACAAATATTTCTTATAATCCTAATGCGCCTAACTATTCAGCTGAATATAAAATTAATGATGATGATAATAACATCAAACAATTAAAAAATCGATTCAATATTAAGTCTAATAAAAATCCTAAGTTATTGTTCAAAGGAGCAGGTAATATAAAAGGGTCTTCTGTTGGATATAAGGAGATACAGATAATTTTCAATAGGAACAAAGAAGAAAGTGTTTCTTGTATTGATAGTATAGAGTTTAAACCGAGTGAAGGAGACTATAATGAGTAAGAGTGTCTATAAATTAGATGTTGGCAAATTAAAAAAGATACTGAACCGACAAGCGCAATATCATTTATGGCGTATGAAATTGAAAATGCTAATAATCATAATTTGAGTAAGATGGCAATAAAGGAACAGTTAGATAGAAGCGCAGAAAGGGGCATGTTCCCTTCTAATCTTGAATATGTTGATAGTTACACTGATTCTCTTACTGGAGTAACAACTTCTGCTTTTTTAAATAAAGATACAGGCAAAGTAACTCTTGGGATGACTGGGACTAATATACAAGGCGAAGCCTTTAAAAAGTTAAAAGAAGGTGAATTTTCAAGACAAAATGTTACCAATGCTTTGGAAACAGTTAAAGATGGATATGCAGATATTAAAATATTATATTCTCCTGCATCTGATCAAAACTATAGATATGCGAATACACAAGAATTTATAAATAAAATAAAAAGTAAGTATGACATTGATTTTATTACTGGACATTCACTAGGTGGAAGAGATGCGGTAGTTCTAGGAATGAGTAATGGTATTCCGAACATTGTGGTTTATAATCCAGCTCCTATTTCTATAACTAGTTTGAATCCTAATTCCCCAGATGGAAAACGATTGTTAGAATTATATAAAAATTATAAAGGTAATATTACTAGGTTTGTTGCAGAAAATGATGCATTGACAGAAAATCTGAAGAAATATAAGCATTATGTTTTTTTCGGTAATGATAAAGTCTTTAAAAATGGTAAAGGTCATGAAATGGAAGGCTTTCTGACCGAAGAAGAACAAAAAGCTATAAAAAAAGAACTTAAAAAACTAAAAGGTTATGCAGAAGAAAATAATAAGTCATTTGTAAAGCATTCAAATAATGCTATCTCTAAATTAGCTAGTATAGAATTACTTAGAGCCAATATGATGACTGCAAATGGAGGAGGATTATCTTCTTCGCAGCAGAAAGTTTTAGACAGTTTAACAGCTTTAACAATTGCGCAGTCATTCAGTCAACTGATAGACGATGAAATTAATCAAATCAAAAAAATGTATAATGAAAAGAAAAAGAAATTTGGAAAAAATTGGGAAGACGCTCAAAAAGCTGGAAAAGCTGTAGGTGAAGATTTGAGTGTAAATGAAGTTCTTAATGCTTTAGATGAAGGTCAAGTGAATGAAAGTAGTATGGTAAGAGAACCTGAACAAATGATATCTGCAAAAGAAAGACAACTTTCAACGATAGGGTCTTCTGTATCAAATTATATTATGAGAGTTAGACTCAGTATTAATGAAATCGTAGATAAAGATCAAGTGCTTGCATCACAAATAGGTGGATTACTATGATGTTTAATCAAATTAATAATAAAAATGAATTAGAAGAATCATATGAATCCGAGAAAAAACGTATAGAGAATGAACTGCAAAATTTAAATGAACTTAGGCATAGAACTCGAAAAGAAAATGAACGTAGTTATGATGTTTTTCAATATTTGAAGCACGAAATGAATTATAGTGAAGATGCCCAAAGGAAAATGACGAGAAATATAGAAGCGTATGAGCAAGAAATCAATGAGATAATTAGAAAGCAAGAATGGAAATTAGAAGAATATAAAGAAGACTTAAAAAAGTCTTATGAAAAGCAGTTAGATAAACTAAGTGACTGATAATTTGGAGGAGATTAAATGACTCTAATAGAACCAGATATGACCTTAAGAATGCCAGATATAAGTACTACAGTAGAAACACTTAATCTCATATCTAAAATGAATGCTCAAAAAGAAAATATTCGCACAGTTATTGCACCTGAACATAAGCATAAATACAAAGATATTGAAAACGGATTAAAAGGTGAAGAAAAAGTATTAATTGAACAAATGGCGCAACATTGTGAGGCTTTTAAAGCTAATTTTAAAGGCGCAGCTCAAGGAGATTGGGTTAAAAGTGCCATGTCTGAGATAGACAGCATTAAGGATGACCTGAAAAAAATTAATAGCTAAACTACATATCATTATACTAAATAAAGCGACCAATGTTCAGTGTATTCACAACTGACACTAGGCCGCTTCTTTTTAATTTATTTTATTTCCATGTAAAGTAACGCTCTCTTAATCGAAATATCACACTCACAATTGTAAAAACACAACTTAAATTACTGTCCCGCATTAAACATATCCACATTCCAAACAGCAACAACAAAATCCTCAAGTACCAAAAGCTATGACCACTTTATCAAAATCAACGCAAGTTAACCTCTCCTGAACTACCCGCCATAAATCATCTTCAACTTACAAACCATAAAGCGCTGCAGTTAAGTATTGAATGGCATAGCCAATTGAAATAAAAATAGCAATCGTTATAATAGCACTGCCAATGGTATATAAAGTATGTTTCGTAGATAATCCTTCAGTCTTTGAACCAAAAACACTGAGTAGAATAAATGCAATACCAATGATATATAAAACTAAAATGACAAATAACATGTTTATACACCTCGATTCTCTCTCGTGAGATATATCTTTGTCTCTATTATAAAGTAAAGTGCTCAATAATTTAATTAAGTATACTATTTTTTTATTATCGAAGATTGCGAAAGGTGAAATGCTCCTATATAATGTAAAACGGAATTATTCCTATTTACAAATAAATTGAAGTGAGGGTATATATATGGCTAAAATTCCAGTTACGGTATTAAGTGGTTATTTAGGCTCGGGGAAAACAACGTTGTTAAATCATATTTTACAAAATCGTGAAGGTCGACGTATCGCAGTAATTGTAAATGATATGAGTGAAGTTAATATCGATAAAGATCTTGTCGCAGATGGTGGGGGACTATCGCGCACAGACGAAAAATTAGTCGAACTTTCTAACGGTTGTATCTGTTGTACACTTAGAGACGATTTATTAAAAGAAGTTGAGCGTTTAGTGAAAAAAGGTGGCATCGATCAAATTGTTATTGAGTCAACAGGGATTTCAGAGCCAGTACCTGTTGCACAAACTTTCTCATATATTGATGATGAACTTGGCATTGATCTTACAGCGATTTGCCGTTTAGATACAATGGTTACAGTTGTGGATGCTAACCGCTTCGTCCATGACATCAACTCAGAAGATTTATTGATGGATCGTGATCAAAGCGTTGATGAAACAGATGAGCGTTCGATTGCTGATTTATTAATTGACCAAGTTGAATTTTGTGATGTATTGATTATTAATAAAATTGACTTAATAAGTGAAGAAGAACTAGCGAAGTTAGAAAAAGTGTTAAGTGCATTGCAACCGACTGCTAAAATTATTAAGACAACAAATTCTGAAGTAGATTTAAAAGAAGTCTTGAATACGCAGCGTTTTGATTTTGAAAAAGCGAGCGAGTCAGCAGGATGGATCAAAGAACTTGAGTCTGGTGGGCATGCATCGCATACACCTGAAACAGAAGAATATGGTATATCATCGTTTGTATATAAACGTCGTCTACCTTTCCATGCTAAAAGGTTCAATGATTGGTTAGAAAGCATGCCAAATAATGTCGTTCGATCAAAAGGTATCGTATGGTTAGCACAATACAATCATGTAGCATGTTTATTATCTCAAGCAGGGTCATCTTGCAATATTCATCCAGTTACATATTGGGTGGCTAGTATGTCTGAAGCGCAACAAACGCAAATATTAGCAGAACGCCAAGACGTCGCAGCTGAATGGGATCCAGAATATGGCGATCGTCATACACAATTTGTCATTATTGGTACAGACTTAGATGAAGGTGCAATTACAAAAGAACTCGATGCATGCTTAGTCAATGCGCAAGAAATTGATGCAGATTGGCAACAATTTGAAGATCCATATCAATGGCAAATTAGACCGGCACGATAAGTTGAATGAAGTGTAATCATTTTTAAATTGTGGCTTAATTGTTTGCAATTTATGACAATTAATAAAAAGTTAAGATGTTCTTAGGATCTTTTTGTTTTCAATCTATCTAAAGTGTGATAGTTTTGATAAAGCAGAAATTTGCATTTTATCCATAGGGCTAGGACATGTATGTGTCTTAGTCCTTTTTATATTTGCGTTGATGAAAAATGACAAAACCATCGTACCAACTGTTAATTGAAAGTACAATCATTGTTTAAAGGTCATAAAAATGAGTGAAGCAAATGCAGCTATCAATGTACTATTACTGCTTACAGTCACACGAGTGTTTCAGCCTAAACGTGCAATGAAATTCTGCACGCGTCCAATATATCATGCGCTAGATCATGAAGATCATTAAGATTTCACATGCCAAATCATGAATGTCTCAGACCTCGAGTATCAAACATAAAACACGCCACAAAAATATAACGCGTCAGACTACAAAGATCACGAATATTCCGTACGTCCCACTAAGAACATCCTATACAAAAAACACCAAGACCATTTATTTGCAACAAACTACCCAGACTCATCTCACATCAATAAATCAACACAAAGCAAAGCCACCATCCCTATTGGTATAGTGGCCTGAGAATTTTAAGTATTCAATTCGCTTAAATTATTTTGCGAAAATGTCGATAATTGCTTTGATGATTTTAATGATAGTACCTACAATAGCCATCGTTTTGTCCTCCTGTATGTTGATTTAACATAGTGATGAGTTGTTGATCGTTAATGTTTGAGATTAGTAGTTACCTAAAAATTTACCAAGTAAATCTTTAAAGAATTTGAATAATTTTGCTACGAATTCCATGTGAATGGCCCCCTTCAAATAAGATGTTCATATCTATGATATTTTTATAACTTACTTACCAGTGAATTTCTCAATTAATCCTTTAATGAATTTAATGATTCCTGCAATGATACCCATGTGAAAGACCTCCTTTGTTTGTTATGAAAACTTATTTACCAGTGAATTGTTCGATTAAGCTTTTGATAACTTTAATGATGCCAGCGATGATACCCATTAAGATTACCTCCTTTGCTTATGAGTTAACTTCATTGTACATAGTTATCTTGTGCGTAATTGATTTTTTTCCTAACTTGAATTGTTATGATCATAACTGCGAATTTTTTATTTTAAAAGGACGGGAAATACTGCCTAACTGTACAGGTGCATTTACAAAATCTTTACAATCATTAGTTTAGTGGGGTTAAGGTCATGAATTTGACATGAAGCAGAAATTTAATTATATTTTATGTTATAAGTTTAAAACGAATAACACGTTAGGTCTCGTCTAGGCAAAGCATATTTATGAAGATGAATTGAACAGACAGAAGTAACATTTTATATACATATGTGCATGGGAGCACGCTTAAAGAGAACAGTGTAACAAGGTATATCAACATACCATGGTGCAGTGTCTAGTTAAACTGAAACCTGCAATAGTAAATTTTCTGCCATTATGTACAGAATCTACTATTGTAGGTTTTTCTTTTTATACATAAGCATTATGCGAGAGATTAGAAATAAGGAGGTTATGCAGTGTTAAGTTTTCAATTGCTATTTTCACTGTTTGTTATTGCGCTTATCATTGCATTGATAAGTGGCTTGTTGTTTTTAGCACCAGTTATGCCAATGAGATATATTAAATTACATTTATACATACTAGTCATGCCAGTATTATTTGCAGTCATTGGCTTTTTCGGTATTCATGGTCAACATGTCTTAGGTCCATTTAAAATAGATCGTTTATCTTGGTTATTAGCTGGCTTTGTAATGGCGCTTGGCTTTATTATTCAAAAGTTTTCAATGCGATATTTACTAGGTGATCATCATTATAGACATTACTTTCCATTGTTCACTGCGATTACATCGTTTGCATCTTTAGCATGGATGTCTGAAGACTTAAGACTGATGGCACTCTGCTGGGGTATGACATTATTATGTTTAACATTGCTGATGAACGTTAATCGTTTTTGGAAAGTGCCACGTGAGTCTGCGAAATTATCAAGCATGACATTTTTATGTGGTTGGCTTGCATTCGTTGGAGCAATTGTATCTATTTATATTGCAACTGGCGAGTGGCGGGTACCACAACATATAGCGCATCCGACATGGTCATTGTTGACGAATGTACTACTTGTATTAGCTGTCATGATACCGGCAGCACAATTTCCTTTTCATCGATGGTTGATTGAATCTGTAACAGCACCAACGCCAGTATCGGCAATTATGCATGCAGGAATTGTGAATGCAGGTGGTGTTATTCTAACTCGTTTTGCGCCGATATTTGATAATGGATTTGCGTTATCATTATTACTTATCCTTTCAAGCATTTCTGTATTGTTAGGATCGGGTATTAGCTTGGTTCAAGTTGACTATAAACGCCAATTGGTGGGCTCTACGATGAGTCAAATGGGCTTTATGTTAGTTCAATGCGCACTTGGTGTATATTCAGCAGCGATTATACATTTAATATTGCACGGTATTTTTAAAGCAACATTATTTTTACAATCAGGTTCTATCGTGAAGCGATTCAATATTCCAAAACAAGCATCTGCTAAAGACGCTTATGGCTGGATTGTCATGGGACGTGTATTAGCTATTATCGTGGCATTTCTGTTTTGGATGAGTAGTGACAGAAGTGCATATGAAGTGTTAAGTGCACTCATTCTAGCATGGTCATTACTTGTATCTTGGAATCAAATGGTAGCCTTTAGTAAAGGGCGTATGGCACGTCTGGTTGGCATGATTTTGATTTCAATTGTGACATTTATCTACATCATCACACATAATTATTTTTACGATGTATTACAAAATATAACAACACATGCGACAACGCCGCCTACAATTAGTGTCATCATTAGTGTTGTCATATTAATATTTGGTAGTTTATTAAGTATCTGGGTAGCGCGTCATCGATACTCTAAGACTTTTGCGGTATTGTACGTGTGGTTAGTTAATCTAGGAGAAGCACGCTCGAAAGCGATAGAAAGTCATCCGAATTATTTGAAGAAGTATTTATAGGAGGTGAAAGGTATGACAACACAGTTAAATATCAATTCAGTCATTGAAAATGCGAAACGTGTTATTACACCATTATCACCGATTTCGATTTTTGCAGCACGAAATCCATGGGAAGGATTAGAAGCGGATACGTTTGAAGATGTCGCAAAATGGTTACGTGATGTTCGCGATGTGGATATTTTCCCAAATAAAGCATTAATAGAAAGTGCTGTGGCACGCGGTGAATTAGACGAAAGTGTCTTTAATCAACTTGTTACTGATATGCTACTTGAACATCACTACAATATCCCGCAACACTACATCAATCTTTATATTGATAACATTAAAACATTAAAAGACGTACCTGCATCATACATGAATCATTCAAATGTTGATGTTGTTGCTGATCTACTATTAGAAAAATCAAAACGTGATATGGCTGAATCATATCATCACTATGATGTACGTCCGATGAGTGATGCAATAATAGATGAACAAGGTGAGCCACTTAGCGAACAAGTGAATCGTCAAATGATTAAATGGACGAAACTTTATATCGATCAATTTCTATCGAGTTGGACAATGCCGAAGCGTGAGCAAAGTTTTTACCATGCATGGTTGCATTTAGCGCAACATGACCATAGTTTTACTAAAGCACAGCGCCAAGTGATTAAAGGCTTACCCAATGATCCTAAAATGACGATAGAGTCAGTATTAAATCATTTTTCAATAGCGCAGGAAGACTACCAAGCTTATGTTGAAGGACATCTTTTGGCGTTACCGGGTTGGGCAGGTATATTATACTACCGCTCACAACAGCATCACTTTGAACAACATTTGTTAACGGATTATTTGGCCATTCGGTTAGTTGTCGAACAATTGCTAGTTGGTGATGAGTTTAAGTCAGTCACTAAAGATTGTGAAAGCAGATCGGAAAATTGGTTTAAGCAAACTGTTGCATCATGGTGTTACTACAGTGATATGCCTAGCGATGTATTACTACAACATGACGTCAATGAAATTCAAACGTTTATTCATTTTGCAGCAACTATGAATAAAAATGTATTTAAAAATTTATGGTTGATTGCCTGGGAAATGACATACGAATCTCAGTTAAAACAAAAAATTAAAGCAGGTCATGAAAGTGTGGCGGGCGCATTAGATGTAAACCAAGTAAATGTTACTGAAAATGACAACGCTAATCAGTCACATTCAGTATCGTTAAATGCCACACAAGCAGTTGATGAAAATAATAGCGAGCTAAATCAGGTGGGCACATCAACGAAAGCGCAAATTGCATTTTGTATAGATGTTCGTTCAGAACCATTTCGTAGACATATCGAAGCAGCAGGGCCCTTTGAAACGATTGGTATTGCAGGTTTTTTTGGATTACCTATTCAAAAAGATGCCGTAGACGAACAATTCAAACATGATTCATTACCTGTCATGGTACCGCCGGCATATCGCATTAAAGAATTTGCAGACCGCTACGATATGAATGTTTATCGACAACAGCAACAGACAATGTCATCGATGTTTTACACATTTAAATTGATGAAAAATAATGTTATGCCTAGTCTGTTATTGCCTGAATTAAGTGGGCCATTTTTAAGCTTGAGTACCATTGTCAATTCGATTATGCCTAGAAAAAGTCGCGTGTCTTTACAAAAAATAAAACAAAAATGGTTAAAAAAGCCTGAAACAAAGTTAACGATTGATCGTGAGTTTGACAGAACATCAGACTTACCTGTTGGATTTACTGAACAAGAGCAAATTGATTTCGCGTTACAAGCGTTGAAATTGATGGATTTAACCGAAGCATTTGCGCCGTTCGTTGTGTTAGCAGGTCATGCTAGTCATTCTCACAATAATCCACATCACGCATCACTTGAATGTGGGGCTTGTGGTGGTGCATCAAGCGGTTTTAATGCTAAGTTATTAGCGATGATATGTAATCGTCCAAATGTCAGACAAGGATTAAAACAAGCAGGCGTGTATATTCCAGAGACTACTGTTTTTGCGGCAGCAGAACATCATACGTCTACTGATACATTGGCATGGGTATATGTGCCAGACACATTATCAGCTTTAGCTCTAGATGCATATGAATCATTGAATGACGTCATGCCGATGATTTCTGAACACGCGAATCGCGAACGTTTGGACAAACTGCCAACGATTGGTCGTGTGAATCATCCAGTGGAAGAAGCGCAGCGGTTTGCAAGTGATTGGAGTGAGGTACGTCCAGAATGGGGCTTGGCTAAAAATGCATCATTTATAATTGGACGACGCCAATTAACAAAAGGCATTGATTTAGAAGGGCGGACATTTTTACACAATTATGATTGGCGTAAAGATAAAGATGGCAAATTGTTAAATACCATCATTTCTGGTCCGGCGCTTGTGGCACAATGGATTAATTTACAATATTATGCGTCGACAGTTGCGCCGCATTTTTACGGAAGTGGGAATAAAGCGACACAAACCGTCACGTCAGGTGTTGGTGTCATGCAAGGTAATGCGAGTGATCTGATGTATGGCTTATCATGGCAATCTGTTATGGCTGCTGATCGAACGATGTATCATTCGCCAATTCGTTTGCTTGTCGTTGTTCAGGCACCCGATTTTGTTGTAGCTAGACTACTCGCGAATAATGAGCATTTCGCTAGGAAGGTGTCTAATCATTGGCTGCGTTTAATGAGCGTTAATGAGGAAGGGCGTTTTAAAAGTTGGATTTAACGATGAAATGTTGCGATGCTAAGTAACTAATATATCATCATATCTACAATGTTCTAGCTTCTTAAAATATACTAAAAATGATAAACTTAATGTTATAGTTGATGTCGTGATAACGATACAAAGATGAAGTAATCAATTTTAATATTATTGGAGTTAGTGATATGAAAAGAACGAAAGGTGAAATCGAAGCTGAAATCAGTAAAGCCATTACGCAATGGGAAAAAGATTTCCTTGGCAGAGGTTCCTTGTCGGTTAAATCAGACATTTTAAGAGATATGGTGATTATTAGTTTACAAGGTATCTTAACGCCAGCAGAATATCGTGTGTGTAGTACGAATGAAGGATTATTAAATATTAAACGAACACGTTCTGAATTAGTTGAATCCGGTGAGCAAGATTTGAATGATATCATTTTTAAAATTACAGGTATCAAAGTGATGAGCTTCCATAGTGATTTAAGTACAGTTACAGGTGAACGTATTATCGTATTCAAACTTGAGGATAATTTGGAAAAGCATATTTAAGAAGGTTAGGTATGCTTCTGCAGGCTTATTAAAGCTATAGAAGTATGCTTGGTTAAACAGCGCAACGCCATATATTTGGGTGTGCTGTTTTTCTATTATATGATGTGTTTATCATGTGTATGTATGCATTGGTTTGAATATAGCCCGTGAAAGGTGTATGTCATAAAATTTGTGAATGGTGACAAGTCAACGCAAGCATATTTGTTGCGAGACATGCCCACTATCCTTTTACATAAAGAGTATATGTGTGACGTAGGCATATAATCGATAAAGTATACCTAAAAAATTAGGTATAATGACCATTGTTGCAATAAGTTTTTCGGCCTTGAAACCGATAACGCATAGTATAATAGGAATAAAATATAATACAAATATCCAGTAAATCAAATTTGAAAACGATGGATGTATAGGGGTAAAGAATCTAACTAATGTAATGATTAACGCTATATAGACAAAAATTACTCTATTGATACGCCCTACCCCCTCTGTATAATAAATATAGATCGTACTAAATTGAAAATAGCAAAATATTGTTATTTCAATTATACAATGTTTTATTTGCAATATACATAACAATATGAACTTTATAATTTTGATATTGTCGGTAAAGTGAAATTTGTGGCACATTGATATTATGGATAACATTTGTAAAATGAAAATGATGATACGAGGAGATTGTAAGATGATAGATAAAAAATTAACATCACCGAAAATGACAGTGCCTTTATTTTTAATCGCGCTGATTGTATTTATAGGTATGTTTTACAGTGTAGTGACAAATCAAGAATGGCTTAAAAATATAGATATGGGATCATTAACATGGTTTACAGATTATTTCGGTGAGCCACAACGCCAGTATGTTAACAATTTATTTAATTACTATATGACGTTTAGTGCGGAAATTGGAGATGTCAAAGGTGTCGTGTTGATTTCCATTATCGTCACAATCATACTGTTTATTAAACAGAGGCATTTAGCGGTTTGGTTTGTGACATATTTGGTTTCAGGTGTCATCATGAACAAATTAATTAAAGATACTGTTTTACGTCCAAGACCATATAATCATTTAGCCGTTGATACAGGCTTTTCATTTCCGAGTGGACATTCTAACGCCAGCACATTATTATATTTCGCCTTAATGATCATTATTATTTCAGTTGCTGCTAAGACAATGACAAAAGTGTTGAGTGCGCTGGTTATGGGAATATTATGGCTTAGCATATTATTTTGTCGCCTTTATTTTCATGCGCATTACTTTTCAGATGTCATTGGCGGCACGTCACTAGCAATCATTTGGGTAGCGTTATTCTTAATGGTATACCCATACTTTATTAATCATCGACGACAACGCGTTTAGCAAACATCTTTAGACATAGTGGAGGTATATAGAAAAATGAGAATTAAAACACCGAGTCCATCTTATTTAAAAGGCACAAATGGACATGCGATATTATTATTACATTCATTTACAGGTACAAATCGGGATGTGAAGCATCTTGCAGCTGAGTTAAATGACCAAGGATTTAGTTGTTATGCACCGAATTATCCAGGTCATGGTTTATTATTGAAAGATTTCATAACATATAATGTAGATGATTGGTGGGAAGAAGTTGAGAAAGCTTACCAATTTTTAGTCAATGAAGGTTATGAATCTATCAGTGCAACGGGTGTGTCTTTAGGTGGATTAATGACATTAAAATTGGCGCAACACTATCCTTTGAAACGTATCGCTGTCATGTCAGCACCAAAGGAAAAGAGTGATGATGGCTTAATAGAACATTTAGTTTATTATAGTCAACGCATGTCGAATATTTTAAATCTAGATCAGCAAGCATCGAGTGCGCAATTAGCAGCAATTGATGATTATGAAGGTGAAATTACGAAGTTTCAGCATTTTATTGATGATATCATGACAAATTTAAATGTTGTTAAAATTCCAGCTAATATATTATTTGGTGGTAAAGATGCGCCATCCTATGAAACAAGTGCACACTTTATTTATGAACATTTAGGATCAGTAGACAAAGAATTAAATGGTCTGAAGGATTCTCATCATTTAATGACGCATGGAGAAGGCAGAGATATTTTAGAAGAAAATATTATTCGCTTTTTCAATGCTTTAACATAATTGAAGATTTTAAAAATTAACACTTGAGTGACGATGTTATTATATTTGTCATTTGAGTGTTTTTTGTGGCGTGATAGTATAGGGAACTTAGACAAAGTTAATTTGTATTGTGATGTCGTGGAAATATTATGTAGTTATACCTGAAGTTGATTTGTATTGTGATGTTGTGGGAATTTTGTGGGCATTGTACCTGAAGTTGTTATGTGGCGAGATGTTGGGGATATGGATGGTGTTGTATGTGGCGAGATGTTGGCGCAAGTATACAGCGTTGAACCAGAAATTTTAATGTAGCGTAATGACAACACGTTACAAGGGATTTCCTATATTATGATAAACTCAGGCGCTACCGTATTAATGAAACAATTTTGATGCAGGTGTATTGCATGTTATTTACATACATGTTAGAGTGTTACTTAAACACGTAGACGCTTTAACGCTTTAAAGGAGATGTGAATGATGAAAAGACAACAATCACAATGGAAGTCATCAACTGGATTTATTTTAGCTAGTGCGGGTTCTGCAATCGGTCTTGGTGCCATGTGGAAATTCCCATATATGGCAGGGATCTATGGCGGCGGTGCCTTTCTAGCTATGTTCTTAATATTCACCATTTTTGTTGGATTACCATTACTCATTATGGAATTCACTGTTGGGAAAATGGGACGGACATATACAACACAAATATATAGTAAATTAACTGGTAAAAAATGGCTCAATATCATTGGCTGGAACGGTAATTTGGCAGTGTTTATTTTATTTGGCTTCTATAGTGTTATTGGTGGTTGGATTGTCATTTACATCGGACAAGTATTATGGCAATTAGTTATATTTCAACGCATCAATCATCTCCAAGAAATGAATTTTGAAGCGGTAATATCAAATCCTTGGTTAACCGTTCTAGGGCAAGGTATATTCATATTCGCTACGATGATTATTGTCATGTTAGGTGTTGAAAAGGGATTAGAAAAGGCATCGAAAGTTATGATGCCGTTGCTGTTTGTCTTTTTAATCATCATTGTGATTAAGTCTTTAACATTAGATGGTGCCTTAGAAGGTGTGAAATTTATTTTACAACCAAGAGTGTCAGAGATTACTGCTGATGGAATCTTGTTTGCGCTAGGTCAATCATTCTTTACGTTATCATTAGGAACTACAGGTATGATTACTTATGCGAGTTATGCCTCTAAAGACATGACGATTAAGTCATCAGCTATTTCTATCGTTGTTATGAATATCTTTGTATCTGTATTGGCAGGCCTAGCTATATTTCCGGCGTTACATAGTTTTGGCTATGAGCCACAAGAAGGGCCTGGATTATTATTTAAAGTACTGCCAATGGTCTTTAGTCAAATGCATCTAGGCACATTATTCTATTTGGGATTCTTAGTGCTGTTCTTATTTGCGGCTTTAACGTCATCTATTTCTTTATTAGAATTAAATGTTTCTAACTTCACGAAGAATGACAATACAAAACGTAAAAAAGTCGCAGTGATCGGTAGTATATTAGTATTTATCATTAGTATTCCAGCAACCTTATCTTTTGGTATCTTAAAAGATGTAAGATTCGGTGCGGGAACGATTTTTGATAATATGGATTTCATCGTTTCGAATGTATTGATGCCATTAGGCGCATTAGGTACTACGCTTGTCGTAGGACAATTATTAGATAAAAAGTTATTACAACAATATTTTGGTAAAGATCGATTTAGATTATTCAGTGGTTGGTATTACTTAATTAAGTATGCGATGCCTGTCGTTATTATTTTAGTCTTTATCGTGCAATTATTTAGTTAATATATAGAAGCATCTGACACACAAGTATTTGTGTTGCTCAGGTGTTTTTTTGTTTGGAATTGAAAATTTTGTACTGGTTCTGAATTAATCGAAACTTAGATAATTGCAAAATAACAAAATGTCGTTTATAATTCTTATCTTAAAAGTAAGAATTAAAATTGAGACATGAAGAAAGGTTTCATTCATTTGATCGGCATGTCAGATGAGGGTGCATCTATGATTACTTATGATTTAATTGGCAATACACCATTAGTACTGTTAGAACATTATAGTGATGATAAAGTTAAAATTTATGCCAAGCTTGAACAATGGAATCCTGGAGGCAGTGTTAAAGACAGACTCGGGAAATATTTAGTAGAGATGGCAATTCAAGAAGGGCGTGTGCGTGCAGGTCAAACTATTGTTGAAGCGACTGCTGGCAATACAGGCATAGGGTTAGCTATTGCAGCAAATAGACATCATTTGAAATGTAAGATCTTTGCGCCGTATGGTTTTTCAGAAGAAAAGATTAATATTATGATAGCGCTTGGTGCAGATGTTTCAAGAACGAGTCAGTCTGAAGGTATGCATGGGGCACAATTAGCTGCACGTTCATATGCTGAAAAATATGGTGCCGTTTATATGAATCAATTTGAATCCGAACATAATCCGGATACATATTTTCATACATTGGGACCCGAATTGACTTCAGCATTACAGCATATTGATTATTTTGTGGCTGGTATTGGCTCTGGCGGTACATATACAGGTACCGCACGTTATTTAAAGCAACATCACGTGCAATGTTATGCCGTTGAGCCAGAAGGGTCCGTGTTAAATGGAGGGCCAGCTCATGCACATGACACTGAAGGTATCGGTTCTGAGAAATGGCCGATATTTTTAGAGAGAAGTCTTGTAGATGGGATATTTACGATTAAAGATCAAGATGCCTTTCGAAATGTCAAAAGTTTGGCAAAGCATGAAGGATTATTGGTAGGCAGTTCTTCAGGTGCAGCATTACAAGGTGCATTGAATTTAAAAGCGCAATTATCTGAAGGTACGATTGTTGTCGTATTTCCAGATGGTAGCGATCGATATATGTCTAAGGAAATATTTAATTATGAGGAGAATGATTATGAATAAGAAAACGAAATTAATTCACGGTGGACACACAACGGACGACTATACAGGTGCAGTTACAACACCAATTTATCAAACAAGTACATATTTACAAGATGATATTGGTGATTTACGTCAAGGATATGAATATTCTCGTACTGCGAATCCAACAAGAAGTTCTGTAGAAAGCGTTATTGCGTCATTAGAAAATGGCAAACATGGCTTTGCATTTAGTTCAGGTGTTGCAGCAATCAGTGCAGTTGTTATGCTGTTGGACAAAGGTGATCATATTATTTTAAATTCAGATGTATACGGCGGTACTTATCGCGCATTGACAAAAGTATTTACACGATTTGGCGTTGAAGTGGATTTTGTAGATACAACGCATACAGATTCAATTGTACAAGCGATACGCCCAACAACAAAAATGTTATTTATTGAAACACCTTCTAATCCATTATTACGTGTTACTGACATTAAAAAGTCTGCTGAAATTGCGAAAGAACACGGTTTGATTTCAGTCGTTGATAACACATTTATGACACTTTATTATCAGAATCCATTAGATTTAGGCATCGATATTGTCTTACATTCTGCAACGAAATATTTAGGTGGACATAGTGATGTCGTTGCTGGTTTAGTTGCAACATCGGATGACAAGCTTGCAGAACGTTTAGCATTTATTTCAAATTCAACAGGTGGCATTTTAGGACCTCAAGATAGTTATTTACTTGTGAGGGGGATTAAAACATTAGGTTTACGTATGGAACAAATTAATCGCAGTGTTATTGAAATTATTAAAATGTTACAAGCACATCCAGCTGTGCAACAAGTGTTCCATCCAAGTATTGAAAGTCATTTAAATCATGATGTCCATATGGCTCAAGCGGATGGCCATACAGGTGTGATTGCTTTTGAAGTGAAAAATACAGAAAGTGCCAAACAATTGATTAAAGCAACATCGTATTACACATTAGCTGAAAGTTTAGGTGCAGTGGAAAGTTTAATTTCAGTACCTGCATTGATGACACATGCATCTATTCCAGCAGATATTCGAGCTAAAGAAGGTATTACAGACGGACTTGTAAGAATTTCTGTAGGTATTGAAGATACTGAAGATTTAGTAGATGATTTAAAACAAGCACTAGATACGTTATAAATAATAGCAGCACTGGCATATATTTTGAGTTCAACGTTTGTTGTTCTTGAATATGCTAGTGCTTTTTTGTGTGGTGTTAATATTTCGTAATTGCATTGTGGAGGATTGCTGGTCATTTTTATTCATTTAATTTGATAAATGTCATAGTAGTCTCACAATTCGTCATTGTCACAAGGTATTATTTTTTAATTTTTTAGAAAATTCGGCAAATTGTATTGACGATATATGCAATTTTACATATAATGCTCTTATTCCTAGTGGATTAATAAGAATTTGTAGGAGGGGCGATGATGATTGAGTTTCGACAAGTTAGTAAATCATTTCATAAGAAAAAGCAAACAATAGATGCTTTGAAGGACGTATCATTTACGGTCAATCGCAATGATATTTTTGGTGTGATTGGATATAGTGGTGCAGGAAAAAGTACGTTGGTAAGACTCGTGAATCATCTTGAAGCTGCCTCGAATGGACAAGTGATTGTAGATGGACATGATATTACGAATTATAGCGATAAAATGATGAGGGATATTAAGAAAGATATCGGTATGATATTTCAGCATTTTAATTTACTAAATTCAGCTACGGTATTTAAAAATGTAGCTATGCCGCTCATTTTAAGTAAGAAAAGCAAAACAGAAATTAAGCAACGAGTAACGGAAATGCTTGAATTTGTAGGATTGAGTGATAAAAAAGACCAATTTCCTGATGAATTATCTGGTGGTCAGAAGCAAAGGGTGGCTATTGCAAGAGCGCTTGTTACTAATCCGAAAATACTCCTATGCGATGAAGGAACAAGCGCATTGGATCCAGCAACGACTGCTTCGATATTGACGTTATTAAAGAATGTCAATCAAACCTTTGGCATTACAATTATGATGATTACACATGAAATGCGCGTTATTAAAGACATTTGTAATCGTGTTGCTGTAATGGAAAAGGGGCAAGTGGTTGAAACAGGAACTGTTAAAGAGGTGTTTAGTCATCCTAAAACGACGATTGCTCAAAATTTTGTGTCTACAGTTATACAGACTGAGCCAAGTCCATCATTGATTCGTCGATTGAATGACAAACAAGTTGGCGATTTTAAAGATTATAAAATCTTCGTCGAGGAAACTCAGATGACACAACCGATTATAAATGACTTGATTCAAATTTGTGGCAGAGAGGTTAAAATTTTATTTTCATCCATGTCAGAAATACAAGGTAACACCGTATGTTATATGTGGCTTCGATTTAATATGGATCAACAATTTGATGGCACGGCAATAAATCAATATTTCAAAGAGAAAAATATTCAATTTGAGGAGGTGCATTAACATATGTTTGGTTCTGATTTAGACAGTGCACAGTTATTACAAGCATTATACGAAACACTATATATGGTATCTATTGCTTTATTTTTAGGAGCAGTGATTGGTATTCCATTAGGTGTCTTATTGGTAATTACTCGAAAACAAGGCATATGGCCCAATATAGTGATACATCAAGTTTTAAATCCTATAATCAATATTTTAAGGTCACTACCATTTATTATTTTGTTGATTGCGATTGTGCCATTCACAAAATTAGTAGTAGGTACTTCCATTGGTACGACTGCTGCCATCGTGCCTTTAACAGTATATGTGGCACCTTACATTGCAAGACTTGTTGAAAACTCATTATTGGAAGTAGACGAGGGGATTATTGAAGCGGCGAAAGCGATGGGCGCTTCACCACTACAGATCATTAGATATTTTTTAATTCCTGAAGCGTTAGGTTCATTAGTATTAGCAATTACCACTGCGATTATTGGACTTATTGGAAGTACGGCGATGGCAGGCGCTGTTGGCGGTGGTGGTATAGGAGACTTAGCTTTAGTGTATGGTTATCAAAGATTTGATACGACGGTCATTATTATTACCGTTATTGTATTAGTCGTTATTGTCCAAGTGATTCAAACGCTAGGGAATGTCCTAGCTAGATTCATACGTAGACATTGATGATATATAGTGAAGATTTTGAAAGGAATTGATAGAATGAAAAGATTGATTGGGTTAGTTATCGTAGCACTTGTATTATTAGCAGCGTGTGGTAGTAACAATGATAAAAAAGTAACAATTGGTGTCGCGTCAAATGACACTAAGGCTTGGGAGAAGGTTAAAGAATTAGCTAAAAAAGATGATATTGATGTGGAGATTAAGCACTTCTCCGATTACAATTTACCGAATAAAGCATTAAACGATGGTGATATTGATATGAATGCATTCCAACATTTTGCATTTTTAGATCAATATAAAAAGGCGCATAAAGGAACAAAGATTTCAGCATTAAGTACAACAGTTTTGGCACCGTTGGGCGTTTACTCAGATAAAATTAAAGATGTCAAAAAGGTTAAAGATGGTGCTAAAGTTGTCATTCCAAATGATGTGTCAAACCAAGCACGTGCACTTAAACTATTAGAAGCAGCTGGTTTAATAAAACTGAAAAAAGATTTCGGATTAGCAGGTACAGTGAAAGATATAACGTCAAATCCAAAACATTTAAAAATTACTGCAGTAGATGCACAACAAACTGCACGTGCTTTATCTGATGTCGATATTGCAGTTATTAATAACGGTGTAGCAACTAAAGCTGGGAAAGATCCAAAAAATGATCCGATTTTCTTGGAAAAATCAGATTCAGATGCTGTAAAGCCATATATTAATATTGTTGCAGTTAACGACAAAGACTTGGATAACAAAACATATGCTAAAATCGTAGAATTGTATCATTCAAAAGAAGCTCAAAAAGCGTTGCAGGAAGATGTCAAAGATGGAGAGAAACCTGTTAATTTATCTAAAGATGAGATTAAGGCAATAGAAACGTCATTAGCAAAATAAATTATATTACGTCCTACAAGCATAGTTCATGCTTAAGTTTGTAGGGCGTTTTTGTTTGCCTATAAAAATGTTTCAAAAGACAGAAAGGGATTGTAATCATTTTATAGTGAAATATTATGAAATTGTAATAATTTAGATATTGTAAAATCTAATAAGTTGTAATAATTTTAAGAGGTAATTATAAAATTTGATGACACAGTATATGATTTTTTTGTAATCATAATGTCATCAAACATCAACCTATTATACATAATTAAATCGTATAATGATGTAGTATTCATAAATTCGGATAAAAAGAATGTTAGGAAAGTTATGCAAGAGGAGGATTTTAAAGTGCAAAAAAAAGTAATTGCAGCTATTATTGGGACAAGCGCGATTAGCGCTGTTGCGGCAACTCAAGCAAATGCGGCTACAACTCACACAGTAAAACCGGGTGAATCAGTGTGGGCAATTTCAAATAAGTATGGGATTTCGATTGCTAAATTAAAGTCATTAAACAATTTAACATCTAATCTAATTTTCCCAAATCAAGTATTAAAAGTATCTGGCTCAAGTAATTCTACGAGCAATAGTAGCCGTCCATCAACAAATTCAGGTGGCGGATCATACTACACAGTACAAGCAGGCGACTCATTATCATTAATTGCATCTAAATATGGTACAACTTACCAAAACATTATGCGACTTAATGGTTTAAATAATTTCTTTATTTATCCAGGTCAAAAATTAAAAGTATCAGGTACTGCAAGCTCAAGTAATTCTACGAGCAATAGTAGCCGTCCATCAACGAATTCAAGCGGTGGATCATATTACACAGTACAAGCAGGTGACTCATTGTCATTAATCGCTTCAAAATATGGTACAACATATCAAAACATTATGAGACTTAATGGCTTAAATAATTTCTTTATTTATCCGGGTCAAAAATTGAAAGTAACTGGTAATGCATCTACGAACTCAGGATCTACTACAACGACAAATAGAGGTTACAATACACCAGTATTCAATCACCAAAACTTATATACATGGGGTCAATGTACATATCATGTATTTAATCGTCGTGCTGAAATTGGTAAAGGTATTAGCACTTATTGGTGGAATGCAAATAACTGGGATAACGCAGCGGCTGCAGATGGTTACACAATTGACAATAGACCTACTGTAGGTTCAATCGCTCAAACAGATGTAGGTTATTATGGTCATGTTATGTTTGTAGAACGCGTAAATAACGATGGTAGTATTTTAGTTTCAGAAATGAACTATTCAGCTGCACCAGGTATTTTAACTTACAGAACGGTACCAGCTTACCAAGTAAATAATTATAGATATATTCACTAAAGTCTTACGTATATAAATATATATAATGAATTCCTATTACATTTCACAAGCTGAAAAGTTGGATTTAATCCTAAACTTTATGGCGTGACTATCAAAGTCGTGATTATTGTAATAGGAATTTTTGTATAAGAAAAAGGATTGATCGAATGAACGTCATGCTCTATGTTCGACCAATCCTTTTCTGATTTAGTATTCATGCTTTACTTTGCGAATGCTTGTAAATAATCTAGCACCGTTTGTTATTAAAGTAACAACTGCCACTGCTTTTTTGAACTTGCGTGGTGACTTAATTGAAATGTAAAAGTCTAACACGGTTCCTACAGTGCTTAAACCTAATGAAAGATATACTAATTTTTTATTTTTAGCATGATATTTATAGCCATTGTAGCCGTCGACTATGAAACCTGCGACATTTAGTAAACTTGATAAACGTTGTGATTTGGAACGTTTTGCCATAATAATAATTCCCCCTAGTATCTTCTGTTTATATGGAATAATTGGGTGCGCTGAATTGCTAACGTTTTGCGCTATAACTACTCATATATGATAACATAATTGTACAGTATAATTTGAAAAATTGATTTCACAAAGTTGGGGTGTCAAAGATGATTAAATGTGTCTGTTTAGTAGAAGAAACAGCTGATAAAATATTGCTTGTTCAAGTAAGGAATCGCGAAAAGTATTATTTCCCAGGTGGTAAAATAGAAGAAGGGGAATCACCAGTACACGCGCTGTTAAGAGAAGTAAAAGAAGAATTAAATTTAACATTAACAATGGATGAAATTGAATATATCGGGACAATTGTAGGTCCTGCATATCCACAACAGGATATGTTAACTGAGTTAAATGGATTTCGCGCATTAACCAAAATCGATTGGGAAAACGTAACTATCAATAATGAAATTACGGATATACGCTGGATTGATAAAGATAATGATGCGTTGATTGCGCCTGCTGTCAAAGTTTGGATTGAAACGTATGATGGTAAACATGACAAATAATGACACCATCATGTTACGACATTATGTCCCACAAGATTATTCGATGTTAGAAGCTTTTCAATTAAGTGAAAGTGATTTGAAGTTTGTTAAAACGCCAGAGGAAAATATTACAGCTGCAATGTCTGATAATGAAAGGTATCCCATCGTTGTAATGGATGGCAGGCAATGTGTGGCCTTTTTTACATTACATCGTGGAAAAGGTGTCGCACCATTTAGCGATAACCAAGATGCAGTATTTTTCAGGTCATTTAGTGTTGATCAACGTTATCGTAAAAGAGGAATAGGTAAAGTGGTAATGGAAAAATTGGCGTCATTTATCACTTCAACATTTCAGGATATTAATGAGATTGTGTTAACGGTTAATACTGACAATCCACATGCCATGGCACTTTATCGCCAACAAGGATATCAATATATGGGAGATAGTATGTTCGTCGGAAGACCTGTTCATATTATGGCGCTAACTATAAAATAAATTAAATTTAAAAGCATCTTTACTCATCGTCGACCACAACAATTAATGATGAATAAAGGTGCTTTTTGTTATAGACCACCGGACAATTTACTATAGTAAAAAGCGACCTAGGGAACAATTGACATATATCCACAGGTCGCTTACCTTAAGTTATATTGCTAGTTGCGATTAATTGATAGACTCATCATTTTTGCGCTGTCGAGATGGTCTTTTTATTAAAAATGCCGTAATCCAAGCCGTAATCGGAATACTGATTGCAACGGCAATACCGCCTAAAATAATAGAAATAAATTCTTGGGCAAATATTTTCGAGTTTATAATATGACCAAATGAATATTTAAGTTTGAAAAACCAAATAAATAAAGCAAGTTGGCCACCAAAAAAGGCAAGGTAAATCGTGTTCGCAGATGTCGCTAAAATTTCTCTACCAACACGCATGCCAGATTGGAATAATTCGTATTGCGTAAGTGTTGGATTCACTTGATGCAATTCATAAATGGGTGAACTAATGGTAATCGTTAAATCTATCACAGCTGCAATAACAGCAAGAATAATAGTGAACACCATAAATTGAATCATATCAATGCCAATATTCATTGAATACACATATGTTTCATCTTGTTGTTCGGTTGAAAAGCCTTGTAGATGACCGAAGTAGACCGATAAATAAATGAGTGTAATCAACAATATTGTTGTAACGATAGTGCTGATAAATGCAGCTTGTGTTTTAACATTGTAACTATTGAGTACGAATAAATTACAAGCGCCAATAATAATGCAGAAAAAGAATGTGACGACATAAATCGGTACGCCAAAAATAATCAATACAATACTAATAATTAAAATAGCGAAATTTAAAAATAGGGTTAAATAAGAGATGAATCCCTTTTTACCTCCGAAAATTATCATCAGAAAGAGGAGCAATAACGCCAATATAAATACAGCATTCATTGTTTCGCCCTCCTTAATGTTTCAAATATTTCCATAAACAATATTGTGATAGGAATTGTAAGTACGATACCTATACCGCCTGTTAGTGCGCGCGCAAGTTCTAATGACCAATTCATCGAAATAGTATAAGTCACTGTATTGGCATTTTTTAAAAAGATTAAAAACATAGGTAGTGCACCGGATAAATATGAGAATAATAAGATGTTAGTCATTGTTCCCATAATATCTTGGCCTATGTTTCGCCCAGCAAGCGCCCATCTCCTCATTGAAATGTGCGGCGTACGCTGTAAAATTTCATGCATACCACTAGCAATTGTAATTGCAACATCCATAATAGCGCCAAGTGAACCTATTAACACTGAGGCTAGGAAGATATCTTTCGGTGGTAATGATAAAAAGTTCATCGTTTCATATTTAATGCCTTTACCATCTGTCATATATATGATTAATTCTGTTAAACCTATACTCAAAAAAGTTCCGATAATTGTACTGGCTATGGTAATGAGTGTACGCATATGCCAGCCTGTAACGAGCAATAAAGTGAGTATTGTTGAACAGATCATGGCAATGGTCATGAGTAAGAATAAATTAATATTGCTATGTTGAATATGAATGTAAATTGCGATTAATATGGCAATAGAATTCAAGATTAATGATAAAATCGATTGCAGTCCGACTTTGCGACCAACCAATAATACAGTTAATAAGAACAAACCAGTGATGATAACCGTTAAGGTATCACGCTTCTTTTCTATAATATAAGCATCACTCGGCTTGTTAGAAATATGTAATAATACTTTTTCGTGTGTGCGAAATGCCTCAGAATCTGCTTGCGATTTGACGTACTGATGATTAATCGTCGTCGTTTCTCCAGCAAATTGACCATTTAATATTTTGACTTTTAATTGATTTTTATATTTAATATCACGATTATTTTGTGCATCTTTTGTAGGTGTCGAAGAAACATGTTTGACATCTATAATTTGACCAATTGGTTTGTTGTAAAAGTTCTCATTATTGAATGTGAATAAAATAGCACCAATGAATGCGATGCAGAACAAACCTAAAATTATATTAAATGGCTTTGTAAATAAATTTCTATATTTCAAAAACAAAACCCCAATTCTATGAATGAATTAATATGGTGATTATACGCCCTTAATTTTTTATTTTCAAAGATATTACTGTGAAATGTATAACGAAAATCATCATTGATAGAGTCGAATGGCTTAATGGAATGTAGACGTTTTAGTCATTAATTGTTGAATGAGTGTTAATAAGATACCAATATCACTCTTCGTATAAGGTTCTTTCGTAATAGCACATATCGTTCTTTTTAATTCAGTATGGTCTAATTTTATATCTATACATGATTTAGATTCTGGTAAATGTATATTTTGTGATGAAATGATGTAACCTTCTTTTTGACGAAGGAGATACTGCGCAAGTGGTTGGCTACTGATTGTGTATACATCTGATTTAGTAATCTTACGCAATTGTTTTTTTACAGATTCGGCAAATGGTCCCAAGCAATAAATATGACTATGCTCAAACTGAATTAATGGTGGGTGTGTCGCCATCGTGATTGGATCGTCTGAAGGCGCATATAAATGATAGTGCTCTTCGAATAAAGGTAGCATATGTAATTGTTTGTGTTTACGTATTTCTGGTGTAAGTTCCGTGAAACCAATGTCTATATTTCCATTTAATACGCTATTTATAATTGTGTCATGTTCTAATAAATTAGGGATGACATGTGTATCATTTTGTAAATGAAACGTTTGGATAAGTGGTAGTAACATGTGGGATACGTCACTCTCATTATAGCCAATGTAGATGCTTTTATTTTTAGTTAATCCATGACTTTGAAATTGTTCAATCGTGCTATCTAAATGTTCAATAATACGCAGAGCTTCATTAAATAATAATTTCCCTTCAGATGTGAGCGTAATATTACGTCCTTGCTTTTTAAATAATGACACATTAAGTTCTTGTTCTAATAATGTAATTTGACGGCTTATCGCTGATTGAGCAATGTTTAGTTCAAGTGCTGTTTCGGAGATATGTTCTCTTTTAGCGACCTCGATAAAATATCTTAATTGTTTAATTTCCATAGCGATATAGGCACCTCCAAAAATGAGTGTTTTGTAACTATTATAGCAATATTATTGATAAATGTTCTATTTTTTAGATGAATATCTTCTATTTTATATATTGAACAGATAAATTTTTTAGATTATAGTAATTATCATTAATAACTAATATCAGAATATTCTAAAAAAGGGGTGTGCATCATGCACAATGAGAAATTAATTAAAGGCTTATATGACTATCGTGAGGAACATGATGCGTGTGGTATTGGTTTTTATGCGAATATGGACAATAAAAGGTCTCACGACATCATTGATAAATCGCTTGAAATGTTGCGACGTTTAGATCACAGGGGCGGGGTCGGCGCAGATGGCATCACTGGTGATGGCGCAGGTATTATGACTGAAATACCTTTTGCATTTTTCAAACAACATGTAACGGACTTTGATATCCCAGGTGAAGGTGAATATGCCGTGGGGTTATTTTTTTCCAAAGAACGCATTTTAGGTTCTGAACATGAAGTAGTTTTTAAAAAATATTTTGAAGGCGAAGGGTTATCAATTCTTGGTTATCGTAATGTACCAGTTAATAAAGATGCCATTGCTAAACATGTAGCAGATACGATGCCAGTCATTCAACAAGTGTTTATTGATATTAGGGACATTGAAGATGTTGAAAAGCATTTGTTTTTAGCGAGAAAACAATTAGAGTTCTATTCGACTCAGTGCGATTTAGAATTGTATTTTACGAGCTTATCACGCAAAACAATTGTATATAAAGGTTGGTTACGATCAGACCAAATTAAAAAATTCTATACAGATTTATCGGATGATTTATATCAATCAAAGCTAGGGTTAGTGCATTCGAGATTTAGTACGAATACATTCCCGAGTTGGAAAAGGGCGCATCCTAACCGTATGTTAATGCATAATGGTGAGATTAACACGATTAAAGGTAATGTGAACTGGATGCGAGCACGTCAACATAAATTAATCGAAACATTATTTGGTGAGGATCAACATAAAGTGTTTCAAATTGTCGATGAGGATGGTAGTGACTCTGCTATTGTAGATAATGCGCTAGAGTTCTTATCGTTAGCCATGGAGCCAGAAAAGGCAGCGATGCTACTCATACCTGAACCTTGGTTATATAATGAAGCGAATGATGCAAATGTACGTGCGTTTTATGAATTTTATAGTTATTTAATGGAGCCGTGGGATGGTCCTACAATGATTTCGTTCTGTAACGGTGACAAACTTGGCGCGCTTACAGATAGAAATGGATTACGTCCAGGTCGTTATACGATTACTAAAGATAACTTTATTGTCTTTTCATCTGAAGTGGGTGTTGTGGACGTACCTGAAAGTAATGTTGCTTTTAAAGGTCAATTGAATCCTGGAAAGTTATTGCTTGTTGATTTTAAACAGAATAAAGTCATTGAAAATAATGATTTAAAAGGTGCGATTGCCGGAGAATTACCATATAAAGCGTGGATTGATAACCATAAAGTTGATTTTGATTTTGAAAATATACAGTATCAAGATTCGCAATGGAAAGATGAGACGTTATTTAAATTACAACGTCAATTTGCATACACGAAAGAAGAGATTCATAAGTATATTCAGGAACTTGTAGAAGGTAAGAAGGATCCTATCGGTGCAATGGGATATGATGCGCCAATTGCAGTGTTGAACGAGCGACCAGAATCACTATTTAATTACTTTAAACAGCTGTTTGCACAAGTTACGAATCCACCAATTGATGCGTATCGTGAAAAAATCGTAACGAGTGAACTTTCTTATTTAGGTGGCGAAGGTAACTTACTAGCACCTGACGAAACGGTTTTAGATCGTATTCAATTGAAAAGACCGGTATTGAATGAATCACACTTAGCAGCGATTGATCAGGAGCATTTTAAATTAACATATTTATCAACGGTATATGAAGGGAATTTGGAAGATGCGTTAGAAGTATTAGGCCGAGAAGCAGTGGATGCTGTAAAGCAAGGCGCTCAAATTCTAGTGTTAGATGATAGTGGATTAGTTGATGGCAATGGCTTTGCAATGCCGATGTTACTCGCAATAAGTCATGTGCATCAATTACTTATTAAAGCAGATTTACGTATGTCTACAAGTTTAGTCGCTAAATCTGGTGAGACACGAGAAGTGCATCATGTTGCTTGTTTACTCGCATATGGAGCGAATGCAATTGTGCCATACCTAGCGCAACGTACAGTTGAACAACTGACATTGACAGAAGGGTTACAAGGCACCGTTGTCGATAATGTTAAGACATATACGGATGTATTGTCGGAAGGTGTTATTAAAGTAATGGCGAAGATGGGAATTTCGACAGTGCAAAGTTATCAAGGTGCACAAATATTTGAAGCGATTGGCTTGTCTCATGATGTGATTGATCGTTATTTTACTGGAACACAGTCTAAGTTATCTGGTATTTCGATTGATCAAATTGATGCTGAAAATAAAGAACGTCAACAAAGTGATGATAATTATCTTGCATCAGGTAGTACATTCCAATGGAGACAACAAGGTCAACATCATGCTTTTAATCCGGAATCTATTTTCTTATTGCAGCACGCATGTAAAGAAAATGACTATGCGCAATTTAAAGCATACTCTGAAGCGGTAAACAAAAATAGAACAGATCACATTAGACATTTACTTGAATTTAAAGCATGTACACCGATTGACATCGACCAAGTTGAACCGGTAAGTGACATTGTCAAACGTTTTAATACAGGGGCGATGAGTTATGGATCGATTTCAGCGGAAGCACATGAAACGTTAGCACAAGCCATGAACCAATTAGGTGGAAAGAGTAATAGTGGTGAAGGTGGCGAAGATGCAAAACGTTATGAAGTACAAGTTGATGGAAGCAACAAAGTAAGTGCGATTAAACAAGTTGCTTCTGGACGTTTTGGTGTAACTAGTGATTATTTACAACATGCCAAAGAAATTCAAATTAAAGTTGCGCAAGGTGCAAAGCCTGGTGAAGGTGGTCAATTACCTGGTACTAAGGTATATCCGTGGATTGCGAAGACAAGAGGGTCAACGCCAGGTATCGGTCTGATTTCACCACCGCCACATCATGATATTTATTCAATAGAAGATTTAGCGCAACTGATACATGATTTGAAAAATGCGAATAAAGATGCAGATATCGCGGTAAAATTAGTTTCGAAAACAGGTGTTGGTACCATTGCATCTGGGGTGGCGAAAGCATTTGCAGATAAAATTGTCATCAGTGGTTACGATGGTGGTACAGGGGCTTCACCTAAAACGAGTATACAGCATGCCGGTGTTCCTTGGGAGATTGGTTTAGCAGAAACACATCAAACATTAAAACTAAATGACTTAAGAAGTCGTGTTAAGTTAGAAACAGACGGTAAGTTATTAACTGGTAAAGATGTAGCGTACGCATGTGCGCTTGGAGCGGAAGAATTTGGATTTGCAACTGCACCATTAGTGGTGTTGGGCTGTATTATGATGCGTGTATGCCATAAAGATACATGTCCAGTAGGAGTTGCAACTCAAAACAAAGATTTACGTGCTTTATATAGAGGTAAAGCACATCATGTTGTTAATTTTATGCATTTTATTGCACAAGAATTAAGAGAAATTTTAGCATCTTTAGGTTTGAAACGTGTAGAAGACTTAGTTGGAAGAACTGATTTATTACAACGATCATCAACATTAAAAGCGAATAGCAAAGCGGCTAGTATTGATGTTGAAAAACTGTTATGTCCTTTCGATGGGCCAAACACAAAAGAAATTCAACAAAATCATAATCTTGAGCATGGATTTGATTTAACAAATTTATATGAGGTAACGAAGCCATATATTGCTGAAGGGCGTCGCTATACAGGTAGCTTTACAGTAAATAATGAACAACGTGATGTAGGGGTTATTACAGGTAGTGAGATTTCGAAACAATATGGAGAAGCAGGACTTCCTGAAAATACAATTAATGTTTATACGAATGGTCATGCTGGTCAAAGTCTTGCAGCATATGCACCGAAAGGCTTAATGATTCATCATACTGGAGATGCGAATGACTATGTTGGTAAAGGATTATCTGGTGGTACGGTCATTGTCAAAGCACCTTTTGAAGAACGACAAAATGAAATTATTGCTGGTAACGTCTCATTCTATGGTGCGACAGGTGGTAAGGCATTTATTAACGGTAGTGCAGGAGAAAGATTCTGTATTAGAAATAGTGGTGTAGATGTTGTCGTTGAAGGTATCGGCGACCATGGATTAGAGTACATGACTGGTGGACATGTCATTAATTTAGGTGATGTAGGTAAGAACTTCGGTCAAGGTATGAGTGGTGGTATTGCTTACGTTATCCCGTCTGATGTAGAAGCTTTTGTTGAAAATAATCAACTAGATACGCTTTCGTTTACAAAGATTAAACACCAAGAAGAAAAAGCATTCATTAAGCAAATGCTGGAAGAACATGTGTCACATACGAATAGTACGAGAGCGATTCATGTGTTAAAACACTTTGATCGCATTGAAGATGTCGTCGTTAAAGTTATTCCTAAAGATTATCAATTAATGATGCAAAAAATTCATTTGCACAAATCATTACATGACAATGAAGATGAAGCGATGTTAGCTGCATTTTACGATGACAGTAAAACAATCGACGCTAAACATAAACCAGCCGTTGTGTATTAAGGAAAGGGGGAGATACGATGGGTGAATTTAAAGGATTTATGAAGTATGACAAACAGTACTTAGGTGAATTATCACTGGTAGACCGTTTGAAGCATCATAAAGCATATCAACAACGATTTACTAAAGAAGATGCCTCTATCCAAGGTGCGCGATGTATGGATTGTGGAACGCCGTTTTGTCAAACCGGACAACAGTATGGTAGGGAAACAATAGGTTGTCCAATTGGAAACTACATTCCTGAATGGAACGACTTTGTGTATCATCAAGATTTTAAAACTGCTTATGAACGCTTAAGCGAAACAAATAACTTTCCTGACTTTACAGGGCGTGTATGTCCTGCGCCATGCGAAAGTGCTTGTGTGATGAAGATTAATAGAGAATCGATTGCGATTAAAGGTATTGAACGCACAATTATTGATGAAGCTTTTGAAAATGGTTGGGTAGCGCCGAAAGTTCCGAGTCGCCGTAGAGATGAAAAAGTGGCAATCGTTGGAAGCGGTCCAGCAGGATTAACTGCTGCTGAAGAACTTAATCTACTAGGATATCAAGTGACTATTTATGAACGTGCTAGAGAATCAGGCGGTTTATTAATGTATGGTATACCTAATATGAAGCTTGATAAAGATGTGGTTCGACGTCGTATTAAGTTAATGGAAGAAGCGGGCATTACTTTCGTTAATGGTGTTGAAGTAGGCGTTGATATTGATAAAGCAACGTTAGAATCTGAGTATGATGCCATTATATTATGTACTGGTGCACAAAAAGGTAGAGATTTACCTTTAGAAGGACGCATGGGTGATGGTATACATTTCGCTATGGATTATTTAACTGAACAAACGCAACTGTTAAATGGAGAAATTGATGATATAACAATAACTGCAAAAGATAAGAATGTCATTATCATTGGTGCTGGTGATACAGGGGCAGACTGTGTAGCGACAGCATTAAGAGAAAATTGTAAGTCGATTGTTCAATTTAATAAATATACGAAATTGCCAGAAGCAATTACGTTTACAGAAAATGCATCATGGCCTTTAGCAATGCCGGTGTTTAAAATGGACTATGCGCACCAAGAGTACGAAGCTAAGTTTGGTAAGGAACCACGTGCATATGGTGTTCAAACAATGCGTTACGATGTTGACGATAAAGGACATATACGTGGTTTGTATACTCAAATTTTAGAGCAAGGCGAAAATGGTATGGTCATGAAAGAAGGACCTGAAAGATTTTGGCCTGCTGACCTTGTATTATTATCAATCGGCTTCGAAGGTACAGAACCAACAGTACCGAATGCTTTTAACATTAAAACGGATAGAAATCGAATCGTGGCTGATGATACAAACTATCAAACTAATAATGAAAAAGTATTTGCTGCTGGAGATGCTAGACGTGGTCAAAGTTTAGTTGTATGGGCGATTAAAGAAGGTAGAGGCGTAGCGAAAGCAGTAGATCAGTATTTAGCGAGTAAAGTTTGTGTATAATCTTTGTGTGACAATGATGATGTTCGCGTTGACGTTGTATGGTGCTGAATTGAAAAGGAAGCGACTTAGTATCTATCAACGTCACATGCCATCTTTGTAACCTAAAAATAAAGGTTTGTAAGACAACTAATAGATTAATTATAAGTAGTGATTTTTTACATTCGTTTTATAGGTCAACTGTAGTGGAAGACAATGATTTGTGGTAATCATGTAATGCTTAAAAACAATATTGACTTTTACAGAACGTTCATATATGATAAATATTGTGTTTAGGAGGAATACCCAAGTCCGGCTGAAGGGATCGGTCTTGAAAACCGACAGGGGCTTAACGGCTCGCGGGGGTTCGAATCCCTCTTCCTCCGTTTTACTAATGGTCTCGTAGTGTAGCGGTTAACACGCCTGCCTGTCACGCAGGAGATCGCGGGTT
>OBZE01000211.1_pt1 | contig 34839 bp, 26 predicted proteins | sample 1476901 | NCBI WGS metagenome assembly OBZE01 (sample SAMEA2580235, study PRJEB22360) | human gut metagenome | biome: human gut; feature: human-associated habitat; material: faeces | place: Denmark | collected 2008/2010 | reverse complement strand
AGCATTACTAAATTCTATCAAGCATAGTTACGCTAAAACATCATAAAACACCACTATCTAATTTATCTACATAAAAATTCACAAAGTTATCGCATTTTATTTTTATAAATAAAAAATACCGATAAAAAGCTTACAATACTTTATGTTTTTGTGATATATTTTTAATGTATAAATGAGGTGGAAGATTTGGAAAAAGTTTTGATAACTGGTGGGGCTGGTTTTATTGGGTCACATTTAGTAGATGATTTGCAACAAGATTATGATGTTTATGTTCTAGATAACTATAGAACAGGTAAACGAGAAAATATTAAAAGTTTGGCTGACGATCATGTGTTTGAATTAGATATTCGTGAATATGATGCAGTTGAACAAATCATGAAGACATATCAATTTGATTATGTTATTCATTTAGCAGCATTAGTTAGTGTCGCTGAGTCGGTTGAGAAACCTATCTTATCTCAAGAAATAAACGTCGTAGCAACGTTGAAATTATTAGAAACCATTAAAAAATATAACAGTCATATAAAACGATTCATCTTTGCATCATCTGCAGCCGTTTATGGTGATTTACCTGATTTACCTAAAAGTGATCAATCATTAATTCTACCATTATCACCATATGCAATAGATAAATATTACGGCGAACGTACGACATTAAATTATTGCTCGCTATATAACATTCCAACAGCTGTTGTTAAATTCTTTAATGTATTTGGGCCAAGGCAAGATCCTAAGTCTCAATATTCAGGTGTGATTTCAAAAATGTTCGATTCATTTGAACATAACAAGCCTTTTACATTTTTTGGCGATGGTCTGCAAACGAGAGACTTTGTTTATGTTTATGATGTTGTTCAATCTGTGCGCTTAATTATGGAGCATAAAGATGCGGTTGGACATGGTTATAACATTGGTACGGGTACATTTACGAATTTGCTAGAGGTTTATCGCATTATTGGTGAATTATATGGAAAATCAGTCGAGCATGATTTTAAAGAAGCAAGAAAGGGAGATATTAAGCATTCTTATGCAGATATTTCTAATTTAAAAGCATTAGGATTTGTTCCTAAATACACTGTGGAAACAGGCTTAAAGGATTACTTTAATTTTGAGGTAGATAATATTGAAGAAGTTACAGCGAAAGAAGTGGAAATGTCGTGAAATTGGCATTGAAGCTGTCCGTAATAAGGGTTACGCCTATCAAAGAAAATTAGACACACTAGAAGAAGTAAAAAAGGGCTATTTTCCAATCAAACGTGCGATTGACTTGGTATTAAGTATCGTTTTATTATTTTTAACATTTCCGATTATGTTCATATTCGCCATTGCTATCGTCATAGATTCGCCAGGAAACCCTATTTATAGTCAGGTTAGAGTTGGGAAGATGGGTAAATTAATTAAAATATACAAATTACGTTCGATGTGTAAAAACGCAGAGAAAAACGGTGCGCAATGGGCTGATAAAGATGATGATCGTATAACAAATGTCGGGAAGTTTATTCGTAAAACACGCATTGATGAATTACCACAACTAATTAATGTTGTTAAAGGGGAAATGAGTTTTATTGGACCACGCCCGGAACGTCCAGAATTTGTAGAATTATTTAGTTCAGAAATAATAGGATTTGAGCAAAGATGTCTTGTTACACCAGGATTAACAGGTCTTGCGCAAATTCAAGGTGGATATGACTTAACACCACAACAAAAATTAAAATATGACATGAAATATATACATAAAGGTAGCTTAATGATGGAATTATATATATCAATTAGAACATTGATGGTTGTTATTACAGGGGAAGGCTCAAGGTAGTCTTAATTTGCTTAATAAGTTTAAATAAAAGTTACATTTTAAAGATTGTGACCAATTGTTACAGTATAACGAGGAATCCCTTGAGACAGTATCAAATGGCATTAAGAAATATTTGCCATCATTGATTTGCATGGCTATAAATACTATTCATCTGATGAGATAGCCATGTTAAGAAATTGAAAGTATAGCATTAAAGGGGTTTGTAACAGTTGAAAATTATATATTGTATTACTAAAGCAGATAATGGTGGTGCACAAACACATCTCATTCAACTCGCTAACCATTTTTGCGTACACCATGATGTTTATGTCATTGTAGGCAATCATGGACCAATGATTGAACAACTAGATGCAAGAGTCAATGTAATTATTATCGAACATTTAGTAAGTCCAATTGACTTTAAACAAGATATTTTAGCTGTCAAAGTGTTAGCACAGTTATTCTCGAAAATTAAACCTGATGTTATCCATCTACATTCTTCCAAAGCTGGAACGGTCGGACGAATTGCGAAGTTCATTTCGAAATCGAAAGACACACGTGTAGTTTTTACTGCGCATGGATGGGCTTTTACAGAGGGTGTTAAACCAGCTAAAAAATTTCTATATCTAGTTATTGAAAAATTAATGTCACGTATTACAGATAGCATTATTTGTGTTTCAGATTTCGATAAACAGTTAGCGTTAAAATATCGATTTAATCGATTGAAATTAACCACTATACATAATGGAATTGCAGATGTTCCCGCTGTTAAGCAAACGCTAAAAAGCCAATCACATAACAATATTGGCGAAGTTGTTGGAATGTTGCCTAATAAACAAGATTTACAGATTAATGACTCGACAAAACATCAATTTGTTATGATTGCAAGATTTGCTTATCCAAAATTGCCACAAAATCTAATCGCGGCAATAGAGATATTGAAATTACATAACAGTAATCATGCGCATTTTACATTTATAGGCGATGGACCTACATTAAATGATTGTCAGCAACAAGTTGTACAAGCTGGGTTAGAAAATGATGTCACATTTTTGGGCAATGTCATTAATGCGAGTCATTTATTATCACAATACGATACGTTTATTTTAATAAGTAAGCATGAAGGTTTGCCAATTAGCATTATCGAAGCGATGGCTACAGGGTTGCCTGTCATCGCTAGTCATGTTGGTGGCATTTCGGAATTAGTAACTGATAATGGTATATGTATAGTGAACAATCAACCTGAAACTATTGCCAAAGTCCTGGAAAAATATTTAATAGACAGTGATTACATCAAAATGAGTAACCAATCTAGAAAACGTTATTTAGAATGTTTTACAGAGGAGAAAATGATTAAAGAAGTGGAAGACGTTTATAATGGAAAATCAACACAATAGTAAATATCTAACATTGTTACTTATCGGTTTAGCGGTTTTTATTCAGCAATCTTCGGTTATTGCCGGTGTGAATGTTTCTATAGCTGACTTTATCACATTACTAATATTAGTTTATTTACTGTTTTTCGCCAACCATTTATTAAAGGCAAATCATTTTTTACAGTTTTTCATTATTTTGTATACATATCGTATGATTATTACGCTTTGTTTACTATTTTTTGATGATTTGATATTTATTACGGTTAAGGAAGTTCTTGCATCTACAGTTAAATATGCATTTGTAGTCATTTATTTCTATTTAGGGATGATCATCTTTAAGTTAGGTAATAGCAAAAAAGTGATCGTTACCTCTTATATTATAAGCAGTGTGACTATAGGTCTATTTTGTATTATAGCTGGTTTGAACAAGTCCCCTTTACTAATGAAATTATTATACTTTGATGAAATACGTTCAAAAGGATTAATGAATGACCCTAACTATTTCGCGATGACACAGATTATTACATTGGTACTTGCTTACAAGTATATTCATAATTACATATTCAAGGTCCTTGCATGTGGTATTTTGCTATGGTCTTTAACTACAACGGGGTCTAAGACTGCGTTTATCATATTAATCGTCTTAGCCATTTATTTCTTTATTAAAAAGTTATTTAGTAGAAATGCAGTAAGTGTTGTGAGTATGTTAGTGATTATGTTAATTCTACTTTGTTTTACCTTTTATAATATAAACTACTATTTATTCCAATTAAGCGACCTTGATGCCTTACCGTCATTAGATCGAATGGCGTCTATTTTTGAAGAGGGGTTTGCATCATTAAATGATAGTGGATCTGAGCGAAGTGTTGTATGGATAAATGCCATTTCAGTAATTAAATATACATTAGGTTTTGGTGTTGGCTTAGTGGATTATGTACATATTGGCTCGCAAATTAATGGTATTTTACTTGTTGCCCATAATACATATTTGCAAATTTTTGCGGAATGGGGCATTTTATTCGGTGCGTTATTTATCATATTTATGATTTATTTATTATTTGAATTATTTAGATTCAATATTTCTGGGAAAAATGTAACAGCAATTGTTGTAATGTTGACGATGCTGATTTACTTTTTAACAGTATCGTTTAATAACTCAAGATATGTCGCTTTTATTTTAGGAATTATCGTCTTTATTGTTCAATATGAAAAGATGGAAAGGGATCGTAATGAAGAGTGATTCACTAAAAGAAAATATTATTTATCAAGGGCTATACCAATTGATTAGAACGATGACACCGCTGATTACAATACCCATTATTTCACGTGCATTTGGTCCCAGTGGTGTGGGTATTGTTTCATTTTCTTTCAATATCGTGCAATACTTTTTGATGATTGCAAGTGTTGGCGTTCAGTTATATTTTAATAGAGTTATCGCGAAGTCCGTTAACGACAAACGGCAATTGTCTCAGCAGTTTTGGGATATCTTTGTCAGTAAATTATTTTTAGCGTTAACAGTTTTTGCGATGTATATGGTCGTAATTACTATATTTATAGATGATTACTATCTTATTTTCCTACTACAAGGAATCTATATTATAGGTGCAGAACTCGATATTTCATGGTTTTATGCTGGAACTGAAAAGTTTAAAATACCTAGCCTTAGTAATATTGTTGCGTCTGTTATTGTATTAAGTGTCGTTGTTATCTTTGTGAAAGATCAATCAGATTTATCATTGTATGTATTTACTATTGCTATTGTGACAGTATTAAACCAATTACCTTTGTTTATCTATTTAAAACGATACATTAGCTTTGTTTCGGTTAATTGGATACACGTCTGGCAATTGTTTCGTTCGTCATTAGCATATTTATTACCAAATGGTCAACTCAACTTATACACTAGTATTTCTTGCGTTGTTCTTGGTTTAGTAGGCACATACCAACAAGTTGGTATCTTTTCTAACGCATTTAATATTTTAACGGTCGCAATTATAATGATTAATACATTTGATCTTGTAATGATTCCGCGTATTACTAAAATGTGTATCCAGCAATCACATAGTTTAACTAAAACGTTAGCTAATAATATGAATATTCAATTGATATTAACAATACCTATGGTCTTTGGTTTGATTGCAATTATGCCATCATTTTATTTATGGTTCTTTGGTGAGGAATTCGCATCAACTGTCCCATTGATGACCATTTTAGCGATACTTGTATTAATCATTCCTTTAAATATGTTGATAAGCAGGCAATATTTATTAATAGTGAATAAAATAAGATTATATAATGCGTCAATCACTATTGGTGCGGTAATGAATTTAGTATTATGTCTTGTTTTGATATATTTTTATGGAATTTACGGTGCTGCTATTGCGCGTTTAATTACAGAGTTTTTCTTGCTCATTTGGCGATTTATTGATATTACTAAAATCAATGTGAAGTTGAATATTGTAAGTACGATTCAATGTGTCATTGCTGCCGTTATGATGTTTATTGTGCTTGGTGTGGTCAATCATTATTTGCCTCCTACAATGTACGCTACGCTGCTATTAATTGCGATTGGTATAGTAGTTTATCTTTTATTAATGATGACTATGAAAAATCAATACGTATGGCAAATATTGAGGCATCTTCGACATAAAACAATTTAAGTATCGGTAACGCTATACTTTAGAAATTTAAGAATAAGAAGAAAAGGCAATTTCTTATTGAAAAATGGAAGTTGTCTTTTTTAATTCTCTTTAAAAGCGGGAAACAAAAGCAGTTAAATGCCTTTTTGCATTCAATATTAAATATTATATCAATTCCGAATATTTAAATTTTATATAATTGGATATAACAAATAAATAATAATTATTGCAAAACACACCCGAAATTAATTATTATAAAAGTATATTCATAAAAGGAGGAATATACTTATGGCATTTAAATTACCAAATTTACCATATGCATATGATGCATTGGAACCATATATAGATCAAAGAACAATGGAGTTTCATCACGACAAACATCACAATACGTACGTGACGAAATTAAACGCAACAGTTGAAGGAACAGAGTTAGAGCATCAATCACTAGCAGATATGATTGCTAACTTAGACAAGGTACCGGAAGCGATGAGGATGTCAGTCCGTAATAATGGCGGTGGTCATTTTAACCATTCATTATTCTGGGAAATACTATCACCTAATTCTGAAGAAAAAGGTGGCGTAATAGACGACATTAAAGCGCAGTGGGGCACTTTAGATGAATTTAAAAATGAATTTGCAAATAAAGCAACAACATTATTTGGATCAGGTTGGACTTGGTTAGTTGTTAATGATGGAAAATTAGAAATTGTGACAACGCCAAACCAAGATAATCCATTAACAGAAGGCAAAACACCAATCTTACTATTTGATGTTTGGGAGCATGCCTACTATCTGAAATATCAAAATAAACGTCCAGACTATATGACTGCATTTTGGAATATTGTTAACTGGAAAAAAGTTGATGAATTATACCAAGCAGCAAAATAATATAACTTAATATAATTGAGGTGGAGCATCTATTAGGTGTTTCACCTTTTTTGTACTTAATATCTTTACTTATTCGTTTTTGTGTAATGGGATAGCGCGTAAAAGTGGCAAAATAATAAGATAAATTTCAACTCGAAATACCTTATTATTGTTGACTATAACGATGACTTAAATGCTATATACATCAGACAACACTATTGATTAATCAACATATTGACATTAAATAAATTGACAAAATAAGTAATTATTGTGAATCTAAAGTGAAATTTTTATAAAAAATTGTAATGATTCAAAAATTTTGTTGCATTTCTTTTGTAATCATATGATAATATAAATGTAATCAAATTGTAATATAAGGGGAAAAGACAATGAAAAAATTAGCAACAGTAGGTTCTTTAATTGTAACAAGCACTTTAGTATTCTCAAGTATGCCTTTTCAAAATGCGCATGCTGACACAACTTCAATGAATGTGTCGAATAAACAAAGCCAAAATGTACAAAATCATCGCCCTTATGGCGGAGTAGTACCACAAGGAATGACGCAAGCACAATATACTGAATTAGAGAAAGCTTTACCCCAATTAAGCGCTGGCAGTAATATGCAAGACTATAATATGAAATTGTATGATGCGACGCAAAATATTGCTGATAAATACAATGTGATAATTACAACTAATGTAGGGGTATTTAAACCACATGCTGTTAGAGATATGAATGGCCATGCGTTACCTGTAACAAAAGATGGCAATTTTTATCAAACGAATGTAGATGCAAATGGTGTTAATCATGGTGGTAGTGAAATGGTGCAAAATAAAACAGGTCATATGAATCAGAACACACACATGAACCAACAGCCACACATGCAACAAGGTCATATGCAATCATCAAACCATCAAATGAACCAAAGTAACAAAAAAGTTTTACCAGCTGCTGGTGAAAGTATGACATCAAGTATTCTTACTGCAAGTATTGCCGCACTACTATTAGTATCTGGGTTATTCTTAGCATTTAGACAACGTTCAACAAATAAATAAACATCATACGTTTTAAAGTAGAAAAATCATGTGATTACCTGAAAGTTATTGTCGATTAAACAATAGCTAAACAGTCATCACATGATTTTTTTTCAATAATTTTAATAATCCGATTGTCTTATACGTGTCAGTGTTAATTCAGATATTTCCTGTGGAATATACCACTTATTAATCATAATCGGATAGGGCGTTTGTGCGTACAATGTTTCAATAATCAGCCAACAATGTGTATCACCATCAAACACGTGACTATGATTTTTGAAGTGGGGCGCTTTGGTAATAGACATTTTTAAATCTGATTGATATGCATTGCTATAAATCGTTTGCTCAACGAACGTCTTCATGTCGTCTTCGTTTTGTGTATTCACTTTAAATGTGTCAATGACATTTAACGGTATAAAGGTAAAACAAAATGCATCAGCTTGCTTAGAATGGTTGTCCTTTTTTTGATAATAGCGTTCCATTGCAATGACGGCAGAAGGATGGTTTGCAAACAAATGATTTGTATATTCACTTTCTAAATCAACACGATAATTAATTGATGACATAGATACACGATCTAATAATATTTGATCAAGTGGATGCTTAAATTGATCCATACTTGAAGCGTGTTGGGCATTTGTTTGTGGAATAACAAAGTGTCCCTTCCCTCTTGTACTCTCTACGATGCCATCTTCGGCTAACAATTTTATAGCTTGGCGCAAAGTCATACGACTGACATCAAAGCGCGCACAAAGTTCCTTTTCAGTAGGTAATGCATGGCCACTCGGATATTTTCCTATTTGAATTTCTTTATATAACGTATTATAAATCGTTAAAAATTTTGGTTGTGTTTGCGTCACGTAGACAACCTCCATAAAGTTACTTAATCATTCTCATCATACAATAATTTTTACTCGAATTGGAAAAATTATAAAAATTAAACATAGAAACAACTTGAACATTGGTTTTATGCAAGATCAGTAGAGATAACTGTAAAATGTTCTTAATATTGTCAAAATGTAATGCTTGAAAGCGCTTTTAAAAAATATTATTATATACATGGTTAGACAAATAGACAAATTACTATACAAATATTGGGAGGAATATTTTATGAAATCAACACCACACATTAAACCAATGAATGACGTCGAAATTGCAGAAACGGTTCTATTGCCAGGAGATCCGTTAAGAGCTAAGTTCATTGCAGAAACATATTTGGACGATGTGGAACAGTTCAATACAGTGCGAAATATGTTTGGTTTTACCGGAACATATAAAGGTAAAAAAGTTTCTGTCATGGGTTCAGGAATGGGTATGCCATCTATTGGCATTTACTCTTATGAATTAATTCATACATTTGGTTGTAAAAAATTAATTCGCGTTGGTTCTTGTGGCGCGATGCAAGAAAACATTGATTTATATGATGTGATTGTTGCACAAGGTGCCTCTACTGATTCAAATTACGTTCAACAATATCAATTACCAGGTCATTTTGCGCCAATTGCTTCTTATCAGTTATTAGAAAAAGCTGTTGAAACAGCACGTGACAAAGGTGTACGTCATCATGTAGGTAATGTGTTATCAAGTGATATTTTCTATAACGCGGATACAACAGCGAGTGAACGTTGGATGCGTATGGGTATTTTAGGTGTAGAAATGGAATCAGCTGCATTATACATGAATGCAATTTACGCTGGTGTCGAAGCATTAGGTGTGTTCACAGTGAGCGATCATTTAATTCATGAAACGTCAACAACACCTGAGGAAAGGGAACGTGCATTTACAGATATGATTGAAATTGCACTGTCATTGGTGTAGATGATTATGAATGTTGAATATTCTAAAATAAAGAAAGCAGTACCTATTTTATTATTCTTATTTGTATTCAGTTTGGTTATAGACAACTCATTCAAATTGATTTCTGTAGCCATTGCTGATGACTTAAACATTTCAGTAACGACAGTAAGTTGGCAAGCGACATTAGCCGGTTTAGTAATTGGTATTGGCGCTGTAGTATACGCTTCATTATCTGATGGCATTAGTATACGCACACTATTTATTTATGGCGTGATATTAATCATTATCGGATCAATTATTGGTTACATTTTCCAACATCAATTCGCATTACTTTTAGTTGGACGTATTATTCAAACTGCAGGTTTAGCTGCTGCAGAGACATTATATGTGATATATGTTGCAAAGTATCTTTCTAAAGAGGACCAGAAGACTTACCTTGGCTTAAGTACGAGCAGTTATTCCTTGTCATTAGTTATCGGTACATTATCAGGTGGATTTATTTCTACGTATTTACACTGGACAAATATGTTTTTAATTGCATTAATCGTAGTATTTACGTTGCCATTCCTATTTAAATTATTACCAAAAGAAAATAATACAAATAAAGCTCATTTAGATTTTGTTGGCTTAATTCTAGTGGCAACTATCGCTACAACAGTTATGCTGTTTATTACGAACTTTAATTGGTTATATATGATTGGTGCCTTAATTGCGATTATCGTTTTTGCGCTATATATTAAAAATGCGCAACGTCCATTAGTAAACAAATCATTTTTCCAAAATAAACGTTATGCTTCATTTTTATTTATAGTATTTGTAATGTATGCCATCCAATTGGGTTATATTTTTACGTTCCCATTCATAATGGAACAAATTTATCATCTTCAGCTAGACACAACATCACTGCTATTAGTACCGGGTTATATTGTAGCAGTCATCGTTGGTGCACTAAGTGGTAAAATCGGCGAATATCTTAATTCAAAACAAGCGATTATCACAGCAATTATTTTAATCGCACTGAGCTTGATTTTACCTGCATTTGCAGTAGGTAATCACATTTCAATCTTCGTCATTTCTATGATATTCTTTGCAGGTAGCTTTGCTTTAATGTATGCACCTTTACTTAACGAAGCCATTAAAACAATAGATCTTAATATGACAGGTGTGGCTATTGGTTTTTATAATTTAATTATTAATGTGGCGGTATCTGTAGGTATTGCGATTGCTGCGGCTTTAATCGATTTTAAAGCATTAAATTTCCCAGGCAATGATGCATTAAGTTCACATTTCGGTATTATTTTAATTATTTTAGGTTTAATGAGTATTGTCGGATTAGTTTTATTCGTCATCTTAAATCGTTGGACACAATCTGAAAAATAAATAGATATAAATTCGCGAGATATATTCGTATTTATAGTAAAATTAAATAAAGAGATTATATAACACGAGGAGTAGTAAGTATGAAATTTGAGAAATATATAGATCACACTTTATTGAAGCCTGAGTCAACACGTACGCAAATCGATCAAATCATCGATGAAGCGAAAGCATACAATTTTAAATCTGTATGTGTGAATCCAACGCATGTAAAATATGCAGCAGAGCGACTAGCTGATTCAGAGGTGCTAGTTTGTACGGTAATAGGATTCCCATTAGGTGCGTCGACAACTGCAACGAAAGTATTTGAAACAGAAGATGCAATTCAAAATGGTGCAGATGAAATTGACATGGTCATCAACATCGGCGCATTAAAAGATGGGCGTTTTGATGATGTACAACAAGACATTGAAGCAGTGGTTAAAGCTGCGAAAGGTCACACAGTAAAAGTGATTATTGAGACGGTATTGTTGGACCATGACGAAATTGTAAAAGCGAGTGAATTAACAAAAGCGGCTGGTGCGGACTTCGTTAAAACTTCAACAGGTTTTGCAGGTGGCGGTGCGACTGCAGAAGACGTTAAATTAATGAAAGATACAGTAGGTGCTGATGTAGAAGTAAAAGCATCAGGTGGCGTACGTAATTTAGAAGATTTCAATAAAATGGTTGAAGCGGGTGCGACACGTATTGGTGCGAGCGCAGGCGTTCAAATTATGCAAGGTTTAGAAGCAGATTCAGATTACTAATATATATAAAATTTGGGAGTGATAGCTATGACAAGACCATTTAATCGTGTACATTTAATCGTAATGGATTCAGTAGGTATTGGTGAAGCGCCAGACGCAGCTGATTTTAAAGATGAAGGTTCACATACTTTAAGACATACCTTAGAAGGCTTCGATCAAACTTTACCAAACCTTGAAAAGTTAGGTCTAGGGAACATCGATAAATTACCAGTAGTAAATGCAGTTGAACAACCAGAAGCATACTATACTAAATTGAGTGAAGCTTCAGTTGGTAAAGATACAATGACTGGTCACTGGGAAATTATGGGATTAAATATTATGCAGCCTTTTAAAGTATACCCTAATGGATTCCCTGAAGAGTTAATTCAACAAATTGAAGAAATGACAGGTCGTAAAGTTGTTGCTAACAAACCGGCATCGGGTACGCAAATTATCGATGAGTGGGGCGAGCACCAAATGAAAACTGGTGACTTAATTGTTTATACAAGTGCAGACCCAGTATTGCAAATTGCTGCACATGAAGACATTATCCCATTAGAAGAGTTATATGATATTTGTGAAAAGGTTCGTGAGTTGACAAAAGACCCTAAATATTTAATTGGTCGTATTATCGCACGTCCATATGTTGGTGAACCAGGAAACTTTACACGTACATCTAATCGACATGACTATGCGTTAAAACCATTTGGTAAAACTGTCTTAGATCATTTGAAAGACGGTGGTTATGATGTCATTGCCATCGGTAAAATTAATGACATTTATGATGGTGAAGGTGTAACAGAAGCGGTTCGTACAAAGAGTAACATGGACGGTATGGATCAATTGATGAAAATTGTTAAGAAAGATTTCACAGGTATTAGCTTCTTAAACTTAGTAGACTTTGATGCATTATACGGTCATCGTCGTGATAAACCGGGTTATGCACAAGCAATTAAAGATTTCGATGATCGCTTGCCAGAACTGTTTAGCAACTTAAAAGAAGACGATTTAGTAATTATTACAGCAGACCATGGTAATGACCCGACAGCGCCAGGTACGGACCATACGAGAGAATACATCCCAGTAATTATGTACAGTCCGAAATTTAAAGGTGGTCATGCACTAGAAAGTGATACTACATTCAGCTCTATCGGTGCAACTATAGCAGATAATTTCAACGTAACATTACCAGAGTTCGGTAAAAGTTATTTAAAGGAATTAAAATAGAATAAATTTAGATATAATAAAAACAGCAGTGAAGTTAACTATAATAATAGTTTTCTTCACTGCTGTTTTTATTATAATAGAGAAACGTAAGACGGTAGGACCTCTTATTCAGGAGTATCCTGATTTAATGTTAAAGAATACGTTTTCGGATTGAACCGGAAATTAAATCGACAATTGCGACCATTAGTACTAAACCGATTAATATAATACCTACACGGTCCCAAGAACGTGTTTGAATGGCAAATATGAGTGGTGTCCCGATACCACCAGCCCCAATTAGCCCCAGTATAGAAGCTGAACGTAAGTTTAGTTCAAAGCGATAAAGTATGAGTGATAGAAAGGCAGGCATAATTTGTGGTATGACTGCAAATACGAGTGTTTTAATCTTATTCGCACCACTGGCCTTTAATGATTCTACAGCACTGAAATCTAGACTTTCAATATCTTCAGCTAAAAGTTTCCCAAGCATACCTACGGAATGGATACCTAAAGCTAATACACCTGAAAATGAACCTGGGCCAACAGCTTTGATAAATATAAGTGCCATTACAATTTCTGGGAAGACACGTATAACACTTAAAATAAATTTGCTAACACCTGAAACTGGGCGTAGCTTTACCATATTATTTGCACCTAGAAATGCTAATGGAATACAGATAATTGCGGCGATGAAAGTACCTACAACGGCTATCGCAAAGGTTTCAAGTAAACCACGTAATAAGTCTTCGCCATCTGGTATATAGATATAGCTGATATCAGGATGGAATAATCCGCTGAATATGGATTTTAAGATTTCTAATGATTTACTTTTAAGTTCTAAACTTGGTACACCTGCAAATGCCCAGATGATAATAGCTAAGACGACAATTGCAATAAGCCATCTTTTAATCAATTTTCGTTTGTGTGCTTTTGTGTGAACATTATATTTTTCTATTTCCTGTGTCATGCGAGATGTGCCCTCACTTTCGTACTGATGTAATCAATGACGACGACGATAACTAAAGTAAATAAAATAATCGTTGCTGTTTTTGGATATTGAAATAAACCAAGTGTTTGATCATAAAACAATCCAATACCGCCAGCGCCGACTAATCCAAGCACAGCTGAAGCACGTATATTTACTTCAAATGCATATAATACGTATGACATAAATGACGATATGGCTTGTGGTACAACACCGAAAACAATCCATTTTATTTTATTAGCGCCAACAGCCGTCATTGCTTCCATTGGACCTGGATCTATCGTTTCCAATGATTCATATAATAATTTTCCAATAATACAGATAGTTAAAATAAACAATGCTAATATCCCTGGAATTTGACCGATTCCAAATACAGCCACAAAGATTGCTGCTAATAACAAATCTGGAATAGTACGAACTATATTTAAAATAAAGCGCGAGGGTATTGAAATCCACTTTTGATGAACGATATTGCTAGCACATAATAACGCAATTGGTATTGAAACGATGCTACCTAATACTGTACTTACGATAGCCATTCGAATGGTATCTAACATTGGCGTTGTAATTTGTTGTAAATACTCGAAATCAGGTGGAATCATTTGTTTGAATAGATCACCTATTTGAGGTATTCCTATCATTAAATCTCCAAAATTAAACCCCGTATAAATGAAGCTCCAAATGATAAGCACAATGATTAACATGAAGGTAAAACTCGTTTTTAAAGAAACCTTTTTCTTTAAAAGGGAGTCATACTTTGTAGGTGTTTCTAAAGGCATGTTAGTTCACTCCTAGCTTTTCATCTTCTTTAATTGTACGTCCATATATTTTACTAAATACGTCATCTGTTGCTTCAGATGCAGGACCATCATAGACAACTTCACCATCACGTAAACCAATGATGCGTGTGCCATATTCTTTTGCTAAGTCAACAAAATGTAAATTAATTAAAATTGTGATGCCTAATTCTTGGTTGATTTTTCTTAAATCATCCATAACCTGTTTCGTTGTTAATGGGTCTAATGAAGCAACTGGTTCATCTGCAAGAATAATTTCGGATTCTTGGCATAGCGCACGTGCAATAGATATACGTTGTTGTTGGCCACCTGATAATTCATCAGAGCGTTGATTATATTTATCTAAGATGTTGACCCGTTCTAGTGCATCCATTGCTTTAATTTTGTCTTCTTTTGGAAATAAACCTAATACCATTTTCCAAGTAGGGTGATAACCTACACGTCCACTTAGTACATTTCGTAATACACTTGACCGTTTAACTAAATTAAAATGTTGGAAAATCATGCCTATATTTCGGCGCATTTCTAATAATGCTTTACCATGGGCTTTAGTGATTGATTTACCTTGAATGAAAATTTCACCTGACGTGATATCATGCAAACGATTTACAGATCTTAATAACGTGGATTTCCCAGCACCAGATAGTCCGACAATGACTGCAAATTCACCTTTTTCAATATTTAAGTTAATATTTTTCAAGCCTACATGACCGTTAGGATAGACTTTACTGACGTTTTTAAATTTGATTTGACTCATGTTTGACACCTTTCTTTAATAAAGAAAAGCCAAGGTAAACTGAAATATCATAGACATTGGGTTTCTGTGTACAAATAGTTTCAAATGTACAGCGACACCTTTCTATATCTGTTTCAGTTTAGCGCCTAGCTTTTCAATATTAATCTAGAATATATCTATTGAACGAAAGCTTTTAATACCAAATTCGATAATGATTCATTGGTTAAATAATGATTATTTCATATCTTTAACTAATTTTTCGTACTCTCTTACAATGTCGAAATTTGAATCTTTCGTTTCTGTGTATCCTTCATGTGAATAAACTTCTCTAATAATTTTGTGACCTTCTTTTGATTTAGCAATGTCTATAAAAGCTTTTTTCAATTTCTCTTGGAAGTCTTTATCCATATCTGGTCTTACAGAAATTGTGTCATTCGGAATAGCTTGTGTTAATTTTAAAATTCGTGTGTCTTTAAATACATTTGGTTGGTCTTTTTTCACAGTATTACGTGCATCGTTAAATACAGCTGCAGCATCTACATCTCCATTTAATAATGAGATAACTGCTTGGTCATGACCTTTAACATTCACAATTTTCATATCTTTAGTTGCATTAATACCTGCTTCGTTTTTTAACATCGCAAGTGGGAATGTATATCCAGCAGTTGATGTTACATCTTGTAAGGCAATTTTCTTACCTTTTAAATCTTTCAAGCTTTTAATTTTTGAGTCTTTTTTAACAAGAATTTCTGATTTATAACTATCTACAAGTTCTTTACTTGCTGAACCATCTTCTTTTACACCAAAACGTTGTGCTTGTAATAATAAATCAGCTGCTTTTTGATCATGTGCTAATGTGTATGCCGTTGGTGGTAAGAAACCAACATCAACTTTTTTAGACTTCATAGCTTCAACAATTGTATTGTAGTTAGTTGATACAGACACTTTAACTGGAATCCCTAATTCTTTAGATAGTAATTTTTCTAATGGTTTTGCTTTAGCCTCTAATGTTCCAGCATTTTGCGAAGGTACAAATTGAACTGTTAATTCTTTAGGTTTGTATCCTCCTGATTTAGAATCCGAATCATTACTAGCGTTCTTTTGATTATCTAAAGAACTTGAATTTCCACATGCTGCTGCAAAAACAATGACTGCTAACATTAATACAAATAAACACTTAAAATTTTTCATTTGATAACTGTCCCCTTCACATTCTTAATCGTGTAATATGTATGCAATGAAATTACACTTATAGCGTACCACATTTAAATGCTAAAAAGTATTTTATAAAAATGGATTTTAATAACTTTCTTTAAGAGTGTGATAAGATTTTGTAAAATTTTCGTTAAATTGCCCATTTCAAACATATATTTATCCTATAATTCAAGAACAAATTTATTTTAAAAGGAGCCTCAAAAAATGAAAAATATATATAAGTCATTAACTGTCTCTGCAATTGTTGCAACGGTATCATTAAGTGCTTTACCGCAATCTTTAGCTATAACGCATGAATCGCAACCTACAAAGCAACAGCAAACAGTATTATTCGATCGTTCTCATGGTCAAACAGCTGGTGCTGCAGATTGGGTTAGTGATGGTGCATTTTCAGATTATGCGGATTCAATACAAAAACAAGGTTATGACGTTAAAGCTATTGATGGTCATTCGAACATAACAGAAGCAAGTTTGAAAAGTTCCAAAATATTTGTAATTCCTGAGGCTAACATTCCTTTCAAAGAATCAGAACAGGCAGCAATTGTTAACTATGTGAAACAAGGGGGAAATGTTGTCTTTATTTCAGACCATTACAATGCTGACCGAAATTTAAATCGTATTGATTCATCAGAGGCAATGAATGGTTATCGACGTGGAGCGTATGAAGATATGTCGAAAGGTATGAATGCAGAAGAAAAAAGTTCTACTGCAATGCAAGGTGTGAAAAGTTCAGATTGGTTATCTACAAACTTTGGCGTACGTTTTCGATATAATGCACTAGGTGATTTAAATACGAGCAATATTGTTTCTTCAAAAGAAAGTTTTGGTATTACTGAAGGTGTGAAATCTGTATCTATGCATGCCGGTTCGACATTAGCAATTACTAATCCAGAGAAAGCAAAAGGTATTGTGTATACACCAGAACAATTGCCAGCGAAAAGTAAATGGTCACATGCTGTAGATCAAGGTATTTATAATGGGGGCGGTAAAGCAGAAGGTCCCTATGTAGCAATTTCTAAAGTTGGAAAAGGTAAAGCAGCATTTATCGGTGATTCATCACTTGTGGAAGATAGTTCGCCCAAATATGTGAGAGAAGATAATGGAGAAAAGAAGAAAACATATGATGGTTTTAAAGAACAAGACAACGGTAAGCTATTAAATAATATAACAGCTTGGATGTCTAAAGATAATGATGGGAAATCACTTAAGGCGAGTGGCCTAACATTAGATACAAAGACTAAGTTGCTTGATTTTGAACGACCAGAGCGTTCAACTGAGCCTGAAAAAGAGCCATGGTCACAACCGCCGAGTGGTTATAAATGGTATGACCCAACAACATTTAAAGCAGGTAGTTATGGCAGTGAAAAAGGCGCGGATCCTCAGCCAAACACACCAGATGATCATACGCCACCAAATCAGACCGAAAAAGTATCATTTGATATCCCGCAAAATGTTTCTGTAAATGAGCCATTTGAAGTGACAATACATTTAAAAGGATTTGAAGCAAATCAAACACTTGAAAATCTTAGAGTTGGTATTTACAAAGAAGGAGGACGTCAAATCGGACAATTTTCAAGTAAAGATAACGATTATAACCCGCCAGGTTACAGTACTTTGCCAACAGTTAAAGCAGATGAAAACGGAAATGCCACAATTAAGGTCAATGCCAAAGTACTCGAAAGTATGGAAGGTTCAAAGATTCGTTTAAAACTCGGTGACAAAACCTTGATTACAACAGACTTCAAATAAATATATAATAGAAATAAGAAAGATGTTTGTGATTGAAGGAGTGAGTGAGGATGTCAAACATAGCATTTTATGTCGTGAGTGACGTACATGGTTATATTTTCCCAACAGATTTTACGAGTAGAAATCAATATCAGCCTATGGGATTGTTACTAGCGAATCATGTTATAGAACAAGACAGAAGGCAGTATGACCAAAGTTTTAAAATAGATAATGGTGATTTTTTGCAAGGGTCACCATTTTGTAATTACTTAATCGCGCATAGCGGCAGTAGCCAGCCTTTAGTTGATTTTTATAATCGAATGGCATTCGACTTTGGTACGCTTGGTAATCATGAATTTAATTATGGATTACCATACTTAAAAGACACTTTACGCAGACTCAATTATCCAGTTTTGTGCGCTAATATTTATGAAAATGATAGTACATTGACTGATAACGGTGTGCAGTATTTTCAGGTTGGAGATCAAACGGTTGGTGTGATAGGTTTAACGACACAATTTATTCCCCATTGGGAACAACCAGAGCATATTCAGTCACTTACGTTTCATAGTGCTTTTGCAACACTTCAACAACACTTACCTGAAATGAAGCGATATGCAGATATCATTGTGGTTTGTTACCATGGTGGATTTGAAAAGGATATAGAAAGTGGTACGCCGACCGAAGTGTTAACGGGTGAAAATGAAGGATATGGCATGTTAGAAGCGTTTTCTAAAGATATAGATATCTTTATTACGGGTCACCAACATCGACAAATTGCTGAAAGGTTTAAGCAAACGGCTGTGATTCAACCTGGTACGAGAGGTACAACTGTAGGCAAAGTTGTCTTGAGTACTGATGAATATGAAAATGTATCCGTTGAATCATGTGAATTACTTCCTGTTATAGATGATCCCACATTTACTATTGATGAAGATGACCAACATATACGAAAGCAGCTAGAGGACTGGTTAGATTACGAAATTACAACATTGCCATATGATATGATGATTAATCATGCATTTGAGGCACGTGTAGCTCCGCATCCTTTTACTAATTTTATGAATTACGCTTTATTAGAAAAAAGTGGAGCAGATGTTGCCTGTACAGCTTTGTTTGATTCTGCTAGTGGTTTCAAGCAAGTCGTGACGATGCGAGATGTTATTAACAATTACCCATTTCCAAATACATTTAAAGTTTTAGCTGTAAGTGGTTTCAAACTTAAACAAGCCATTGAACGATCAGCAGAATATTTTGACGTGAAAAATGATGAAGTAAGTGTGAGCGCAGACTTCCTTGAACCCAAACCCCAACACTTTAATTATGATATATATGGTGGCGTAAGTTATACCATTCATGTTGGAAGACCAAAGGGACAACGTGTGAGCAATATGATGATTCAAGGTCACGCAGTTGATTTAAAGCAGACATATACAATTTGTGTAAATAATTATCGTGCAGTTGGCGGTGGTCAGTATGATATGTATATCGACGCGCCAGTTGTAAAAGATATTCAAGTTGAAGGCGCACAATTACTTATTGATTTTTTATCAAATAATAAATTGATGCGCATCCCGCAAGTTGTTGATTTTAAAGTTGAAAAGTGACGGATATATGTAAAACTTACTTGATTTTAATCGGGTAAGTTTTTGTTTTTGTTTAAACTAATCACTCTTAAACACCAATATACTTTAAGAAAAATGTTGATTTTACAAAAAACAAGGCTTATATTTTATATAACTTAATATTATGAAGTGATTAATTTGGAAACAATTAAACAAGAAGTAAGAGAATCTATTGTTAAAGGAATTTTCGCGGGATATAAGGACTATGTTAATGAGAGAAATGAAGTCAAGAAACGTATGGTGATTAGTGATGCCTATGTGTACACCAAATCTAATCATATTGAAAATCAAGTTGCTAAGCATTTGGAAAATTTTGTTAAGTATATTAAAGAAAATGCTGGACCATCATGGAAGTATTTAAAGTTTATATTTAATAAGGATGAAGAGAAAAATAATATCATGTTTATATTGAAAAATGAAGATTACTTTGATGAAAAAAATGTAAGCGTAGGGAAGAGTTTAGTTGCTGATAAGAATCAAAAAAGTAAAAACTACCTAGAGGGACTTATAGCTAAGAATAGTGGCATTAATTTTGATACTGTTGGAGAAGATTTTAAAATTAGGCATCAAATGACTGCAGATAGTATATTATTTAATATAAAAGAAGGCAGTAATAGAGATATTAATTCTTATTTTTTAATTATTACATATCGTATTGATAAAGAATCAAAGCAATTAGCTGCAATCAAACAATGGTTGCCAAATCCAGAAACAAATTCTGCAATTATGGTTGATGATTTGACACCATTGTTAGACAAAGTAATAGTAGAAAGAGAAGATTATCATATTGACGAAGAAGAGTTAGAAGTACTTAAAAACGATGGAGAGTTAGAATTCATAGATGTAGAACATGCATTTGGTATCAGTATCGATGAAGATAACGATATGATTGAAAGCGAAAGGTGAAGTTAATGTTTATTGGCAAGAATTTAGAATACGTGAGAAAGCTTAATGCTCTAAGTAGAAAAGAATTATCAGAAAAAATAAATGTAAGTGAACAAGCAATTTGGCAATATGAAACAAAAAATATGATGCCAGAAATTAATAAAATTTATGATATGACATCTATTTTTAATGTTAAATCTAGCTACTTTATTAGCGAGCAGCCCGAAGAGCTCCTAATAAATTCTGTCGATAAACATAGTATAGCTTTTAGAGCAAAAAATTATAAAGTATCTACGAAACTATTAAATAAGCAATATTATCAAGCAATGTATTTATCTAATTTAACTAGCTACTTATTTTCCTTTGTAAAGATACCGGATAATATTATTTTATCTTTAATAAATAATTTAGATGACTTGTTGAATGGCAATTTAGAATCACTAAATAAAAAAGAAAGCATAAAAGAAACTGCTAAAGTTGTGAGGGCTAAAATTCTTCAAGACGAAAGCAATGAAGCACTATTATTTATGCTTGAAAAAGCGGGTATAGTTATCTACGAAAAGCGAATTAATGATAGTATAGACGCATATAGTTTTTGGAGTAAAGATCAGACACCTTTTATTATACTGGGTACAAATAAGGGGGTAGCAGTTAGAAGGAATTTTGATCTTGCACATGAGCTGGGACATCTCGTTCTACATCGTCATATTCAATTCGATTTATTATCTCCTGAAGAATATAAGACAATTGAACATGAGGCAGATATTTTCGCCTCTGAATTTTTACTACCTGAAGAAGCGTTTAAAAAAGACTTTGATCAAATGACAAAAAAATCAAATCCTGATTATTTAGCTGTATTGAAAGAAAAATGGTATGTTTCTATACAAGCAATTGCAATGAGAGCCTATTATCTAGGTCTAATGTCTAGTACTCAGTACAGATATTTTTGGGCATCATTAAATAAAAAAGGCTATAAAAGTAAAGAGCCTTTAGACGACGTGATTGAAATGTCACGTCCTGTCAAAATGAATAGTTTATTAAAGTTGTATTTTGATAGAAATATACTGACACCACAAAAATTATTGAATTATTTAAAAGTTGATGAAACATTTTTGAATCATCTAGCAGGTATTAATTTAAAACTCTTTAAGGATTATGTTAATGAAAATAGAGAATATAATATAACGAATCTATATAAATAAGACACCAATATTTAAACCTCGAGCTGAAAAGATTATCATTTCAGTTCGAGGTTTTTATTTGCAACATCTGTTGATAGGTATCGACAAGGACCTTTTAATGTTGTGTTTTGTGCGATATAACAAGCTTTTTAGGCTATTAAAGAATATTCAGAATTAAATATATAATTATGAATAAATTATGTCATTGAAAAAATTATGATTATAAAATCATTCTAAAAACACCGAAATAACAATGATTTCATGAAAACATTTATTTTAAAATTTGATATTTGTTCAAATAATATTCGAAATTAAACTTTTTTGTATAGAATTTTCTTTATATCCTGAGAGACATGTACTATAATGTTTGTGAAATAATTCACAAAGTATAAAGGAGTGGTTGTATATGTTAACTATACCTGAAAAAGAAAATCGTGGATCGAAAGAACAAGAAGTGGCAATTATGATTGATGCTCTAGCTGACAAAGGGAAAAAGGCATTAGAAGCATTATCTAAAAAGTCACAAGAAGAAATTAATCATATTGTTCATCAAATGAGCTTAGCAGCTGTTGATCAACATATGGTGCTAGCAAAATTAGCACATGAAGAAACTGGAAGAGGTATATACGAAGATAAAGCGATTAAAAATTTATACGCTTCTGAATATATATGGAATTCAATAAAAGACAATAAGACAGTAGGGATTATTGGTGAAGATAAAGAAAAAGGATTAACGTATGTAGCGGAACCAATTGGTGTTATTTGTGGTGTTACGCCAACAACAAATCCTACGTCGACAACTATTTTTAAAGCGATGATTGCAATTAAGACAGGAAATCCAATCATTTTTGCATTCCATCCAAGTGCGCAAGAATCGTCGAAGCGTGCAGCAGAAGTTGTATTAGAAGCGGCAATGAAGGCAGGTGCACCTAAAGATATTATTCAATGGATTGAAGTGCCCTCTATCGAAGCAACAAAACAATTAATGAATCACAAAGGTATTGCATTAGTTCTAGCAACAGGTGGTTCGGGCATGGTTAAGTCTGCATATTCAACTGGCAAACCGGCATTAGGTGTGGGACCAGGTAACGTGCCGTCTTACATTGAAAAAACAGCACACATTAAGCGTGCAGTAAATGATATCATTGGTTCAAAAACATTTGATAATGGTATGATTTGTGCTTCTGAACAAGTTGTAGTCATTGATAAAGAAATTTATAAAGATGTTACTAATGAATTTAAAGCACATCAAGCATACTTTGTTAAAAAAGATGAATTACAACGCTTAGAAAATGCAATTATGAATGAACAAAAAACAAGTATTAAACCTGATATTGTCGGTAAATCTGCAGTTGAAATAGCTGAATTAGCAGGTATACCTGTCCCCGAAAATACAAAACTTATCATAGCCGAAATTAGCGGTGTAGGTTCAGACTATCCGTTATCTCGTGAAAAATTATCTCCAGTATTAGCCTTAGTAAAAGCCCAATCTACAAAACAAGCATTTCAAATTTGTGAAGACACACTACATTTTGGTGGATTAGGACACACAGCCGTTATCCATACAGAAGATGAAACATTACAAAAAGATTTTGGACTAAGAATGAAAGCTTGTCGTGTACTTGTAAATACACCATCAGCGGTTGGAGGTATTGGTGATATGTATAACGAATTGATTCCGTCTTTAACATTAGGTTGTGGTTCGTACGGTAGAAACTCAATTTCACATAATGTTAGTGCGACAGATTTATTAAACATTAAAACAATTGCTAAACGACGTAATAATACTCAAATTTTCAAGGTGCCTGCTCAAATTTATTTTGAAGAAAATGCAATCATGAGTCTAACAACAATGGACAAGATTGAAAAAGTGATGATTGTCTGTGACCCTGGTATGGTCGAATTCGGTTATACAAAAACAGTTGAGAATGTATTAAGACAAAGAACGGAACAGCCTCAAATTAAAATATTTAGCGAAGTCGAACCGAACCCATCAACGAATACAGTATATAAAGGTCTGGAAATGATGGTTGATTTCCAACCGGATACAATCATTGCACTTGGTGGTGGTTCAGCGATGGATGCTGCAAAAGCAATGTGGATGTTCTTTGAACACCCTGAGACATCATTCTTCGGTGCTAAACAAAAGTTCCTAGACATCGGTAAACGTACTTATAAAATAGGCATGCCTGAAAATGCGACGTTCATTTGTATCCCTACGACATCAGGTACAGGTTCAGAAGTAACACCATTTGCAGTTATCACAGATAGTGAAACAAATGTAAAATATCCGTTGGCTGATTTTGCTTTAACACCTGATGTTGCAATTATTGACCCTCAATTTGTGATGAGTGTGCCAAAAAGCGTTACAGCAGATACAGGAATGGATGTACTAACGCATGCAATGGAATCATATGTATCTGTAATGGCTTCAGATTACACAAGAGGTTTGAGTCTACAAGCGATTAAATTGACGTTCGAATATTTAAAATCATCTGTTGAAAAAGGTGATAAAGTTTCAAGAGAGAAAATGCATAACGCATCAACTTTGGCTGGTATGGCATTTGCAAATGCATTCTTAGGCATTGCACACTCAATTGCGCATAAAATTGGTGGGGAATATGGTATTCCGCATGGTAGAGCGAATGCGATATTACTACCGCATATTATCCGTTATAATGCCAAAGACCCGCAAAAACATGCATTATTCCCTAAATATGAGTTCTTCAGAGCAGATACAGATTATGCAGATATTGCCAAATTCTTAGGATTAAAAGGTAATACGACAGAAGCACTCGTAGAATCATTAGCTAAAGCTGTCTACGAATTAGGTCAATCAGTCGGAATTGAAATGAATTTGAAATCACAAGGTGTGTCTGAAGAAGAATTAAATGAGTCAATTGATAGAATGGCAGAGCTCGCATTTGAAGATCAGTGTACAACTGCTAATCCTAAAGAAGCGCTAATCAGTGAAATCAAAGATATCATTCAAACATCATATGATTATAAGCAATAATCTATCTGATAATAATCATCTAACTCACCTGAAATTACAAAAGTAAAAAATGCCACATAAACTTAAAGTCGATAATCATTATACGGTTATCGGCTTTTCTTTATTGCCAAATCTTCAGAGAGATACAACCTAGACAATCAATTTTTTTAATAAAGAAAGTATTAAGATTGGTACACTTTTCACAAACTATTACTACTTTAGAGTATAATTATTTTTAATTTCATATAAATAAAAAGGCGAAAATAATGCGGTTTAAAAGTAATTAATTGTTTAAACGATATGTAATATGTAAATACTATATATATAATACCAATTTTAATGAAAATTTTTAAGGGAGGTAAATAATGGAAAGTACATTAGAATTAACAAAAATTAAAGAAGTATTACAAAAAAACTTGAAGATTTTAATTATTTTACCGCTATTATTTTTAATTATTAGCGCTATTGTTACATTTTTCGTCTTATCACCTAAATATCAAGCTAATACTCAAATTTTAGTGAATCAAACTAAGGGTGACAATCCTCAGTTTATGGCGCAAGAGGTTCAAAGTAATATTCAACTTGTAAATACGTATAAAGAAATTGTTAAAAGTCCTAGAATTTTAGATGAGGTGTCAAAGGACTTAAATGATAAGTATTCACCATCTAAATTATCGAGTATGTTGACAATTACAAACCAAGAAAATACACAACTTATCAACATCCAAGTTAAAAGTGGTCATAAACAAGATTCGGAAAAAATTGCGAATAGCTTCGCTAAAGTTACAAGTAAACAAATTCCGAAGATTATGAGTGTGGATAACGTATCAATTTTATCTAAAGCAGACGGTACAGCAGTTAAAGTCGCACCAAAAACTGTAGTGAATCTAATCGGTGCACTCTTTTTAGGATTAGTTGTCGCGCTTATATATATCTTCTTCAAAGTAATTTTTGATAAGCGAATTAAAGATGAAGAAGATGTAGAGAAAGAATTAGGATTGCCTGTATTGGGTTCAATTCAAAAATTTAATTAAGGATGGTTGCTACTTATGTCAAAAAAGGAAAATACGACAACAACACTATTTGTGTATGAAAAACCAAAATCAACAATTAGTGAAAAGTTTCGAGGTATACGTTCAAACATCATGTTTTCAAAAGCAAATGGTGAAGTAAAGCGCTTATTGGTTACTTCTGAAAAGCCTGGTGCAGGTAAAAGTACAGTCGTATCCAATGTAGCGATTACTTATGCACAAGCAGGTTATAAATCGTTAATTATCGATGGGGATATGCGTAAGCCAACACAAAACTATATTTTTAATGAACAAAATAATAATGGATTATCGAATTTAATCATTGGTAGAACGACTATGTCAGAAGCTATTACGACGACAGAAATTGATAATTTAGATTTACTAACAGCTGGTCCTGTACCTCCTAATCCAACAGAATTAATTGGTTCTGAAAGATTTAAAGAGTTAGTTAATCTTTTCAATGAGCGTTATGACATCATTATTGTCGATACACCGCCAGTTAATACCGTGACTGATGCACAACTATATGCACGTGCTATTAAAGATAGTCTGTTAGTCATTGATAGTGAAAAAAATGATAAAAATGAAGTTAAAAAAGCTAAAACACTTATGGAAAAAGCAGGCAGTAATATTCTAGGCGTCATTTTAAATAAGGCAAAAGTAGATAAGTCTTCTAGTTATTATCACTATTATGGAGATGAATAGGTATGATTGATATTCATAACCATATATTGCCGAATATCGATGACGGTCCGACAAATGAAACAGAGATGCTGGATCTTTTAAGACAAGCGACAACACAAGGTGTTACAGAAGTCATTGTAACATCACATCACTTACATCCTCGATATACCACACCTATAGAAAAAGTGAAATCATGTTTAAACCATATTGAAAGCTTAGAGGAAGTACAAGCACTAAATCTAAAGTTTTATTATGGTCAGGAAATAAGAATTACCGATCAAATCCTTAATGATATTGATCGAAAAGTTATTACCGGTATTAATGATTCACGCTATTTACTAATAGAATTTCCATCAAATGAAGTTCCACACTATACTGATCAATTATTTTTCGAATTACAGAGTAAAGGCTTTGTACCGATTATTGCACATCCAGAGCGGAATAAAGCAATAAGTCAAAACCTTGACATACTATACGATTTAATTAACAAAGGTGCTTTAAGTCAAGTGACAACGGCGTCATTAGCGGGTATTTCCGGTAAAAAAATTAGAAAATTAGCAATTCAAATGATTGAAAACAATCTGACACATTTCATCGGTTCAGATGCGCATAACACAGAAATCAGACCGTTCTTAATGAAAGACTTATTTAATGATAAGAAATTACGTGATTATTATGAAGATATGAACGGATTTATTAGTAATGCGAAGTTAGTTGTTGATGATAAAAAAATTCCTAAACGAATGCCACAACAAGATTATAAACAGAAAAGATGGTTTGGGTTATAAACAGCAAATGAGGGGTTTTATGGCACATTTATCTGTGAAATTGCGGCTTTTAATACTAGCATTAATCGATTCACTGATAGTGACATTTTCAGTATTCGTAAGTTATTACATTTTAGAACCGTATTTCAAAACATATTCTGTCAAATTATTAATATTGGCAGCTATATCACTATTCATATCGCATCATATTTCAGCATTTATTTTTAATATGTATCATCGAGCGTGGGAATATGCCAGTGTGAGTGAATTGATTTTAATTGTTAAAGCTGTGACGACATCTATCGTTATTACGATGGTGTTCGTGACAATTGTTACAGGCAATAGACCGTTTTTTAGGTTGTATTTAATTACATGGATGATGCACTTGATTTTAATAGGTGGCTCAAGGTTATTTTGGCGTATTTATCGGAAATACCTTGGAGGTAAGTCATTTAATAAGAAGCCAACTTTAGTTGTTGGTGCTGGTCAAGCAGGTTCAATGCTGATTAGACAAATGTTGAAAAGTGACGAAATGAAACTTGAACCGGTATTAGCAGTCGATGATGACGAACATAAACGTAATATCACAATTACTGAGGGTGTAAAAGTCCAAGGTAAAATCGCGGATATTCCAGAACTAGTGAGGAAATATAAGATTAAAAAAATTATCATTGCAATTCCAACTATTGGTCAAGAGCGTTTGAAAGAAATTAATAATATTTGCCATATGGATGGCGTAGAGTTATTGAAAATGCCAAATATAGAAGACGTCATGTCTGGTGAGTTAGAAGTGAACCAACTGAAAAAAGTTGAAGTAGAAGATTTACTTGGCAGAGATCCTGTTGAATTAGATATGGATATGATATCAAATGAATTGACGAATAAAACTATTTTAGTTACGGGCGCTGGAGGTTCAATAGGATCAGAAATTTGTAGACAAGTTTGTAATTTCTATCCAGAACGTATTATTCTACTTGGCCATGGTGAAAACAGTATTTATTTAATCAATCGTGAATTGCGAAATCGCTTCGGAAAAAATGTTGATATCGTTCCTATTATAGCGGATGTGCAAAATAGAGCGCGTATGTTTGAAATTATGGAAATGTATAAACCATACGCAGTTTATCATGCAGCAGCACACAAGCACGTGCCGTTAATGGAAGACAACCCTGAAGAAGCAGTACGTAATAATATTTTAGGTACGAAAAATACTGCTGAAGCTGCTAAAAATGCAGAGGTAAAGAAATTCGTTATGATTTCTACGGATAAAGCCGTTAATCCACCTAATGTCATGGGAGCTTCAAAGCGAATTGCAGAAATGATTATTCAAAGTTTAAATGATGAAACGCATCGAACAAATTTTGTTGCAGTGAGATTTGGTAATGTACTTGGATCGAGAGGATCTGTGATTCCACTTTTCAAAAGTCAAATTGAAGAAGGTGGGCCAGTTACTGTGACACATCCTGAAATGACACGTTACTTTATGACAATTCCTGAAGCTTCTAGACTAGTTTTGCAGGCAGGGGCATTAGCAGAAGGTGGCGAAGTATTTGTGTTAGATATGGGAGAACCAGTGAAAATAGTAGATTTAGCACGAAATTTAATTAAGTTAAGTGGTAAGAAAGAAGACGATATACGCATTACTTTTACAGGGATTAGACCTGGTGAAAAAATGTATGAAGAATTGATGAATAAGGATGAAATTCACCCTGAACAAGTATTTGAAAAAATTTATCGTGGCAAAGTACAACATATGAAATGTAATGAAGTTGAAGCGATTATTCAAGACATCGTCAATGACTTTAGTAAAGAAAAAATTATTAACTATGCCAATGGCAAAAAGGGAGATAATTATGTTCGATGACAAAATTTTATTAATTACTGGGGGCACAGGATCATTCGGTAATGCTGTTATGAAACGGTTTTTAGATTCTAATATTAAAGAAATTCGTATTTTTTCACGCGATGAGAAAAAACAAGATGACATTCGAAAAAAATATAATAATTCAAAATTAAAGTTCTACATTGGTGATGTGCGTGATAGTCAAAGTGTAGAAACAGCAATGCGAGATGTTGATTACGTATTCCATGCAGCAGCTTTAAAACAAGTGCCGTCATGTGAATTCTTTCCAGTTGAGGCAGTGAAGACAAATATTATTGGTACAGAAAATGTCTTACAAAGTGCTATTCATCAAAATGTTAAAAAAGTCATATGTTTATCTACAGATAAGGCAGCGTATCCTATTAATGCTATGGGTATTTCGAAAGCAATGATGGAAAAAGTATTCGTAGCTAAATCAAGAAATATTCGTAGTGAACAAACGCTTATTTGCGGTACAAGATACGGTAATGTAATGGCTTCAAGAGGTTCAGTAATTCCTTTGTTTATCGATAAAATCAAAGCTGGAGAACCTTTAACGATTACAGATCCTGATATGACAAGATTTTTAATGAGCTTAGAAGATGCGGTAGAACTAGTTGTTCATGCATTTAAGCATGCAGAGACAGGCGATATTATGGTTCAAAAAGCACCAAGTTCAACGGTAGGGGATCTTGCGACCGCATTATTAGAATTGTTTGAAGCTGATAATGCAATTGAAATCATTGGTACGCGACATGGAGAGAAAAAAGCAGAAACATTGTTGACGAGAGAAGAATACGCACAATGTGAAGATATGGGTGATTATTTTAGAGTGCCGGCAGACTCCAGAGATTTAAATTATAGTAATTATGTTGAAACCGGTAACGAAAAGATTACGCAATCTTATGAATATAACTCCGATAATACACATATTTTAACGGTGGAAGAGATAAAAGAAAAACTTTTAACACTAGAATATGTTAGAAACGAATTGAATGATTATAAAGCTTCAATGAGATAGGAGAGATTGACGTTGAATATTGTAATTACAGGAGCAAAGGGTTTTGTAGGAAAAAACTTGAAAGCAGATTTAACATCAACGACAGATCATCATATTTTCGAAGTACATCGACAAACTAAAGAGGAAGAATTAGAGTCAGCGTTGTTGAAAGCAGACTTTGTCGTGCATTTAGCGGGAGTTAATCGACCTGAACATGACAAAGAATTCAGCTTAGGAAACGTGAGTTATTTAGATCATGTACTTGATATATTAACTAGAAATACGAAAAAGCCAGCGATATTATTATCGTCTTCAATACAAGCAACACAAGATAATCCTTATGGTGAGAGTAAGTTGCAAGGTGAACAGCTATTAAGAGAGTATGCCGAAGAGTATGGCAATACGGTTTATATTTATCGATGGCCAAATTTATTCGGTAAGTGGTGTAAGCCGAATTATAACTCTGTGATAGCAACATTTTGTTACAAAATTGCACGTAACGAAGAGATTCAAGTTAATAATCGGAATGTTGAACTAACGCTAAACTACGTGGATGATATCGTCGCTGAAATAAAACGTGCTATTGAAGGAAATCCAACGATTGAAAATGGTGTACCTACAGTACCAAATGTATTTAAAGTGACATTGGGAGAAATTGTAGATTTATTATACAAGTTCAAACAGTCACGTCTCGATCGAACATTGCCGAAATTAGATAACTTGTTTGAAAAAGATTTGTATAGTACGTATTTAAGCTATCTACCTAGTACAGACTTTAGTTATCCCTTACTTATGAATGTGGATGATAGGGGATCTTTTACAGAATTTATAAAAACACCGGATCGTGGTCAAGTTTCTGTAAATATTTCTAAACCAGGAATTACTAAAGGTAATCACTGGCATCATACTAAAAACGAAAAATTTCTAGTCGTATCAGGTAAAGGGGTAATTCGTTTTAGACATGTTAATGATAATGAAATCATTGAATATTACGTTTCTGGCGACAAATTAGAAGTTGTAGACATACCAGTAGGATACACACATAATATTGAAAATTTAGGCGACACAGATATGGTAACTATTATGTGGGTGAATGAAATGTTTGATCCAAATCAGCCAGATACGTATTTCTTGGAGGTATAGCGCATGGAAAAACTAAAATTAATGACAATAGTTGGTACAAGGCCTGAAATCATTCGTTTATCATCAACGATTAAAGCATGTGATCAATATTTTAATCAGATATTAGTACACACTGGTCAAAATTATGATTATACATTGAATCAAATTTTCTTTGATGATTTGGAATTAAGACAACCGGACCACTACTTAGAGGCAGTTGGAAGTAACCTCGGAGAAACGATGGGGAATATTATTGCGAAGACATATGACGTTTTATTACGCGAACAACCAGATGCACTTTTAATTCTTGGTGATACAAATAGTTGTTTAGCAGCAGTATCTGCTAAACGATTAAAAATTCCTGTGTTCCATATGGAAGCGGGTAATAGATGCTTTGATCAGAATGTACCTGAAGAAATCAATCGTAAAATTGTTGACCATGTCAGTGATGTGAATCTACCTTATACAGAACATAGCAGACGGTATTTATTAGATGAAGGCTTCAATAAAGCGAATATCTTTGTGACAGGATCACCGATGACAGAAGTGATAGAAGCGCATCGAGATAAAATTAATCACAGTGACGTTTTAAATAAACTAGGATTAGAACCGCAACAATACATTTTAGTATCTGCGCATAGAGAAGAGAATATCGATAATGAAAAGAATTTTAAATCATTAATGAATGCGATAAATGATATTGCCAAAAAGTATAAAATTCCTGTGATTTATTCAACGCATCCAAGAAGTTGGAAGAAAATTGAAGAAAGTAAATTTGAATTTGATCCATTAGTTAAACAGTTAAAGCCATTTGGTTTCTTTGATTATAATGCATTGCAAAAAGATGCATTTGTTGTGCTATCAGATAGTGGAACATTGTCAGAAGAGTCGTCTATTTTGAAGTTCCCTGGTGTCCTTATTCGAACTTCCACAGAAAGACCGGAAGTACTAGATAAAGGTACGGTTATTATAGGTGGTATTACCTATAACAATCTAATCCAATCCGTTGAACTAGCAAGAGAGATGCAAAACAATAACGAACCGATGATTGATGCTATTGATTATAAAGACACTAACGTTTCGACAAAAGTAGTTAAAATTATTCAAAGCTATAAAGATATTATCAATCGAAATACTTGGAGGAAATGACGATGAGGATAGCGATTCTTGGCGCTACTAACATTAAGCATATGTCATTATTATCACATTATTTAAACCACATTGATTTGAATATCAATGAGGTGGACATTATATACACTGACAAATATGATATCGAAGAAAATATCCAAGGCATCAATAATTACTATAAATATAAAGTAGATATTAAAGAAGATTGGACATTTATCAAAAAAGCTATTGCTTACTATCGATTTAGGCCATACGCTATGAAAATTCTCAAAGAAAATCATTATGATTTTGTCATAGTATGGGGAAGTTATACAGGACACTTATTTAAAAGTTTTTTAGAAAAACACTATAAAAATAAATTCATTTTAAATATAAGGGACTACTTTTTTGAAAATAATAAACTTATTAAGTATAGAATGAAAAAAATCGTTGATGCTAGCAGGCTGACAACATTATCTTCAGAAGGTTTTCTTAAATTTTTACCTAAATCTGAAAAATATAGAATTATTTATAGTTATAACATGAGTATTATTAGAGAAAGTAATGTGACCGATGAATTCAAAAAAAGATGGCCAATTAATATAGGTTTTATTGGTAATGTCAGATTTAATGAGATAAATCAAAAATTGATAAAGGAACTGGCAAATGATTCAAGGTTCCATATGCAATATTTTGGAACAGGGTCGGAAAAATTAGAAGTCTTTGCTCGAGAAAATTTTATTAATAATATTACATTTTCTGGCGGTTTTGACTTGGAAGAAACACCGAAATATTTAAATGAAATTGATATACTTAATAATTTGTTTGGTAATAAAAATATTGCTTTAGATACTGCTTTATCCATAAGAATGTATTATGCGTTGTTTTTAAACAAACCTATTATTACAACAGATGATACATTCACCGCTACAGAAGCTAATAAATTCGGACTGGGTTTTAGTGTTAATCCAGAAAATTTAAAAGGTATTGGTGATGAATTGATGGATTGGTATAACAATTTGAATGTAATGGACATTAATCATAAAAGAGAAGCTTATAGAAACGATGTAATTGAAAATAATAAACAGTTCTATCAAGAGATAGGCAGGATATTTAATGAATAAGATATATAATGTCACTTCATATGTTATTGCCATTTTAATGTTTCCTTGCCTTATGTTAGGTGATAAACCTTTATTGTTTTTAGCACCTATAAGTTATGGAGTAGGAAAGCTCTTTATAAGCTTCTCAAATAATCCGAATTTTAAATTTTCGAAAATTGTATACGATGTTTTAGGTTTTCTTAGATTAGTATTTATACCTGCTATGATAGTGTTTTTCCAGGATTCAACTATAGATAATTTACCATTAGGACAAGATTATTTTAATCAAGCGGTTATTTATATGAGTGTGGAGTTTATCATAGGCTCGCTATTTATATTGATACTATCTAAATTATTCAAACATGAAGTGGTATCAAGAAATAGCTTTACACTTTCTGGATCATCAATTTATTACATTGTGTTTGGTCTTGTTATTTGTGGGATTTTTGTAGCTTTTCCCGAAGTGCGCAAAAACATATCATTTTTAATTATTAAAACAGATGCAATGGGAAGAGGAACCGAAGCAACAAGTGGTTTAAATGTCCTTTTTGTAATGCTATTTCAACTTGCCTTAGCGTTATTATTCTTAATAATCGCATATGCTTCATATAAAAAGTATAAAGAGAATCCTAAAATTATTTATGTTATATTGCCGCTAGCTATAGGGATTTTAAATATTAGTTTAATTGTTGGTGAAAGAAGAAGTTATCAACTTTATACGATGGTTGCTGTTTTAACAGTGGTGTCACTCTTGTTTTCTAAGCACAAAAGACGTATCAATATCATTATTATATCTGTTGGTATTTTCGTATTAGCATTGATGACACTATATAAAGAATTGTATGTGTTTAATTATAGTTCATATAGCGAGGCGTTAAATAGTACGAGTGTAAGTAATCTTAAGATAGTTGACACGTTGCAGTCATATTTTTATGGACCTAGCAATATTGCAGCTTCTATAGACTATTTGAATTACTATAATGGTTCGTTTAAACAATATTTATTTGATAATACTAGAGCTGTTTTTGGGTTTAATTTCTTTGTAGATAAAAAGCAGTTGATTACTAGCCAACTTTTTAACCAATTGATATATGGTAGTAAACAATTGACTGGTCATCTAATTTCGAGTGCTGGATATGGAATTATTTATTTTGGACCCTTATTCTTCTATTTGAATTTAATTGCAAATATCTTTTTTGCATTT
>OBZE01000209.1_pt1 | contig 35003 bp, 58 predicted proteins | sample 1476901 | NCBI WGS metagenome assembly OBZE01 (sample SAMEA2580235, study PRJEB22360) | human gut metagenome | biome: human gut; feature: human-associated habitat; material: faeces | place: Denmark | collected 2008/2010 | reverse complement strand
TAATATGATGCGGTTCTATATTCGTTCTTTGTCCGCATATTTCACAATATGGCTTGCGAACTTCTTGTATCGTTTTCTTGGATGTAATTCTTTTATGCTTCATCAAATACCCCTTATAAACTAAAAAGGACCGCATCATACTGTGTTGTGCGATCTGTGTATGATGTAGTCCTTAATAGTGTGTAGTTTTTCTAGGAGGCTTGTTGAAAGTGTTCTCTTCATCCATGCCCACGTATAGTATCCCATAAATTGATAGTCAAATACTATCAACCTTTTTAAAAATTACTTCAAAATTTCTAATTGCACGCTTATGCAGATTGTGAATGTTTTGCACCGAACACCCTATTAATTCTGCTACCTTTTCCCATGTGTAACAATTAATGTATCTATCAATCAGTACCGCCTTTTGCTTGGCACTAGATATTGCGTTAATAAGAAATCTTGCTCTTTCCCTTTCTCTTAGGTAGCCGCTCCACTCCCTCATTAGTTCATTTGATAGTGCATCAATATTTGCTATCTTATCTTCAAATGTGATTGGTTGCCCTCCGCTTACAATGTCTTTGCTATAGTCTAGTGCTTGCAGATACATTATATCTTGTTGCAGCCTTAACACTTCTCTTTCCTTACATTTGATATTCAAATCAGTATCACGTATCTGATTTAAATATTCCCTTCCTGTCATCGGCTATTATCTCCCTGTTCCTTTAATTTATCGGTCCATTCTTTCCATGTATATATCGGCATCCCTTTAGCTATTGCAAATGACCATTCCCCAATACATCCTTTAGATGTTTCCCATTCACCACATAATACTAATGCATCACATTTATTTAACATGTCTAAACATATTTTTAAGCCTTTTGAATACTGTGTATCAAAGTACAGCATGCTGAAATTATGAAGAGGTGATAGATATGTGTTGTTCTTATCTAGCATTACTAAGTTTTCCATAATTGTATCAATGGAATACTTATTAGCTTTATCTCCACCAAATGGATGCGCTACATAAATTAATTGGTTTTTAATCATTCTCTTTCCCTTCTTGTACTAGATCATTGATGTGAAATGTTTCACCGTCAACCGCATCAGCTTCCAGTTCTTCTTCCCATAGTTTCCCCTGCGCTCTTGCACCTCTTACAAACATTTCTATTTCTTCTACCAATGGAATTAATTTATCTTGTGTTTCCTCTTCTACTTGAAGCCATGAAGTGCTAATTGTACATTCATCACCTTTTTTGTTAGTAATTAAAAGCACATATTTTACTTCTGTAATAACTCTATGCATTTCTTTATGCCATTTAAAGCTAATGGATTTAATCTTCATCCACTCTTCTTCAAATAGCTTAAATACTTTAAACACTTCAAATACTAATGCTCTTGCATTTACATATGGTTCTAATATCTCTGGTCTGAAATCGTCCTCCGTGCTTAATTGATATGTTTCAGTAATACCAGCATTATTTGCTTTCTCATACTTTACTTTCTTTTTATCCCCAAACCCAATGCTTAGTATCCTCATTTTTGTTTTCCTTTCTTGTAGTTTTCTTTTCGTTGCTCAAATCGTTGCTTATCTTCGCATATCCAATCACCACAAAGTACTCTATTTTGTTTGTTGGTATAAAATTTTTTCCCGCACTGTACACAGTATCTTGTGTATTTAAATTCTTTCTCTATTCGTTCAAGGCGCTCTAGCTCTATTTGTTCCTTTGTCTTCCTAGGCTCTACTGGTTTGCCTGCTCTACAGTTTGGGCACCATGTGCTATGACTATCTGGTGTAAATAACCTATCACATCTATGACACTTTCTTTGCATTGTTCCTCCTTATTCCTTGAAAAACACTAGCCATATTGTTTTTCCTCTGCGTTGTCCAATAATTGGCTCACATGGTAATAGCTTTTTTACCTTTGGCAATGTTATTTGTTCTTCATTCCATTTGAATACCATTGTTCCATTCGTTTTTAGTACTCTCCAACATTCTGCTAGCCCCTTTTTTATATCTTCTTTCCAGTCTGTCCCTAATCGTCCATACTTCAATTTCAAATATGACTCATCACCAGCTCTTAATAAATGTGGTGGATCAAATATAACAAGGTGAAATGTTTCTTCTTTATATGGCATTTCTCTAAAATCTGCCATTATATCTGGCTTAACAATTAATTTTCTACCGTCACAAAGCGTTGTTTCTTCCGTTCTATTATCCATGTAAACAGTATTTTCATTTTCTTTGTTAAACCAGAACATTCTTGAACCACAGCATGCATCTAAAATCTTTTTATTGTCCATTATTTTCTAAGAATGTTCTTCTCCTCATATAGTTTCTATACCATTCTCTAATTGCATAATATTCTTCTTCTGTATCATATGGTTGTACGCACTCTTTGATAACATATTTCTTTATCTTGCTTGTGTTCACTTCTATTATTTGATTTGTTTCACACCACCTATTACAAATAGCTAGCCAATTCATTTTATCTATGTGATCATTAACAATTGGCTTTAATGTTTTAAATGGTTTATTGTACATAGCTAATTCATGCTTCCCATATATCTGTGTCCATCCACTTACCTTGCTATCATCAGCCATTGTTATGTTTAGCCTTACCCATAAATCTAATTTCATTTTTAATCCCTCACAGTACAGCTATATCCTTTTAGCTTTCTCATTCTGTGTCTAATGGTGTTTACATTATCTCTAACGTATTTGCTCGCATCATTCTGTATGTTCTTTTGCTCGTTATATTTATCTAGCTGCGCTCTCCATTGAATGTAGCTTTCACATTTACTGTGGCAACCTACTTCTCTAAATTGGCACTCCCTGCATGGTGGTTTCATAATAACTCCTTGCCCATTGATTTTATACTTTGTTCCCCATATATACGCTTCTTCGTATTCTCGCTTTTGTCAATGCTTCAGATGCTACAAAAATATATCCCCAATGTGGGATGAACACTCTTCTGACTTCCTTTGACCTCCCTTTTACAATATGATCATGTGCTTTCATTATGTTTCTAAATCTATCACTCATGCTCATACCCCTCTAATTTATTGCCTATTACTTTTACTTTCCCATTTTTCAATACGAATGCTAAGTCAAAATCTAATACCACATCATCTAGTTGTGTTTCATGCTGGTTGATTGTCTTGCATCTCCATTGATATTTATCAACGCTGTAATATACTTCCCCTACCATTGGTGTATCTTGTATTGATTTGCAATCAAACTCTATATGGTCCTTTTCGTATATTCTTTGACCTAGCGTGTCTTTTGCTTCACTTCCTCTACATAGTGTCCTGTCCTCAATTGGTACCCATGCATATGTATCATTTTCTACTGCTAATAGTCTTATTTGTGAGTAGCTTTGTTTTATTTCATCACTGCTTACCCATTCTGACCTGTTCACATTCTTTCTTAGGCCTTTATATACTAATGGCTTCATGCTACCTCCTCACACACTGCATTGATGCCCAGCTTCTTTAATAACTCGTGTATCATCAATCTTCCTTTTTGTGTCCAGCGTGTAGATGCTTTGCACTCCAATCTTCCGTCTGTAGTCATGTATGTATGTGTTTTAGTCTTTGTATATCCCTTACGCATTAAATCACTATACAAAATCCATTGACCGTTTACGCTGCGTTGGATGTGTGCATCATGTAGTATCTTGTTTAAAGCTTTAGCACTTAATCCATAGTCTGCAGCAATCTGTGTTACTGTCATTGCATTTGTACTGCTTAGTATTTTGTCCACATAGTCAACCTTTGGCTCATATTCCGCTATTTGTTGTTTCTGTTGCTCAATAATTGCCTTTGATTGATTGTGTGCTTCTACTTCATCTGCATACAATCTCAATGCTTCTGGCAGTGTCTTTGGAATATGTAGATCATAGCTACCTGTTTTTCTAATTTGTGGAAGTACTTCACTTGTTACCCAGCGTTTGAATTTCTTTGCGCTTGGCATCTTTGATTTCAGTATTAATGAATACAGCCCAGACTCATTGATTAAATATGTTTCCCTCTTTTGTCCTGTGTCGGCAATTTGCCAACGCAGCTTATCTTCTTCATCAATATGTTTTCTGATTGCATCTGCAGTATCTTTATATCCAAGTGCAGTTGCTACGCTCTTGGCCACAAAGTACACTTCATTTTCAATAATGATAGTTCTTAGTTCCCCAAACTCATTACTGTTAAATAGTGTTGTTACATGGTTCATAACTTCGCCCCCTAGTTTTAGGTAAGGGCGGATATACCGCCCACCTATTTTATTTGCTTACCGCATCAAGTCTTGCTGTTAACTCTGCAATTTGTGCTTTCATAGCTTCAATTTCTCCTTCACGTTTCGCTTGTGGTTCATATTCGCTATGTTTACCAAATTTGAAAGATGCGCTTATGTTGTACATGTTTTCACTGCCAAATGTACCTGCAATGCCAAGTAATACTTTTTCATTTGGTCTGTAGTATGCACCTAATGCCACTGCATTGGCATTTTTATAGTGACCATATGCTACAGATGTGCTAAATTTATCATCTTTGTTAAATTCCATTGGATGTAGTCCAGCTAATGCAGCTGCACTTGCACCCACTTTATTAATTCGTCCGTCCAATTGCTTAATGTCTGCTTTTAAATTTGTTAATGTATTGCTTGCTTGATGTTCTAGCTTATCAATGCGCTCTTCATGATTTTTCAATACACGATCATTAGCCTTGATAGCATTTTTATTATTTGCAATATCCGCATCATGCTGTGCAATGCGTTGTGTGTTATTTTTGATTGCATCCTTATGGTTTGCTAGTGTGTTATGTACTGCAGTGTTAAATTGTTGTTGTGCATCTAGTTCTTTATCAATATCTTCACCCATTGTATTAATGGCATCATATGCAGCATGTAACTGTGAACCGTTTACTGCATCAGTGGAAGATGCATCCACTCTGCCTGCTGCAACATTCTGTACTTGGCGAACATAGTTTTTTACTCCACCAAAGCCTGCACGTTGTTTACTACCTACACTCACTACTGATGTTGCATCTGTACCTGCAAATACATATGTTGTATTGTTTACCATTGCTTGCAGTTGATTAACTGCATTGTCTGTTACACTATTCGTTCCTAGTGCAACGCTATTTGGCTTATCCGCCACAATATTATTGCCAATGCCTACCGCATCAATTGATGTTACTACTGCATGAGTGCCTAGTGCCATTGCCCCTTGTCCACCTACTTTGCTATTCGCACCAATCACTGTTTGCTCTTGGCTATTATCTACGCTTGTATTGTTATAGCCAATGAATGTACTTTGACCAGCATTGATAGTGCCATTATTTGCCCCAATAATTACATTGTTATCACCTACTACATTATTGTTTCTTCCTAATACAATTGTGCTTGTACCGCTTACTGTTGTATTCACTCCAAGTGCGGCACTGTTATAGCCTGTTACTGTTGGTTGCGTTGTATTTGGCTCTGTAGGTCCTACAACTAGATCACTTGCATATGCACCATTAACTACTGCGCTTAATACCATTACTGCTAACATTACTTTTTTCATTGTTTTCTACCTCGTTTTGTTTTAATCCCTAATTTTTTACAAATATTTCTAATTAAGCTTTGACTTACTTCTAATTCTTCTGCTATTTTTCTTTGGCTTAGTCCTCTGTCAATCAATGGCTGTAACACATCTGCATTTATTTGTTCCTTTAATCCCAATACTTTTAATGCATTTCGTTTATCCATTGCACCGTACACTACCGCACCTAGTGCTAACCAATTTATGCAATTCATCGGAACACCTGCCATGCTTGTGTTTTGCATGTTGCCCTCCTATTTTGCATAAATCTTTGTAGGACTATATGCAGGGCAATCTTCACATTCTTCTTTTTTCAGCCAATGTAAAGTGCCTGCTGTTTTGCCTTTGAATACTTTAATTGATGTTTTCCCTTTGGGGCATGATGCTTTTACCCATAACGCACCGCTTTTTGCTGGTCCAATTGAGTGGCTACATATCTTTCTTGGTCTACCTCTCCGCATTTATTCCCTCCTAGAATGGAATAGGCTCATCATCGTCTACAAACCCATTTTCAAAATTGCTTGTGTTACTTTCATTTTCTTTCAAGCCATATGTAAGGACTTTGGCCACAATCTCTGTAATGTATCTTTTCCCTCCGTCTTTTTCATATGATCTAGTTCTTAGTTCACCATTTACTGATACAAAATCACCTTTCTTTAATCCACTGTATTTTTCCGCATCAACCCAGCATACAATGTTGTGATATTGTGTACTCTGTTGCTCATTCACATATTTATTTGTTGCCATTCTAAATGTGAGTACTGGCTTCCCTGTTTTTGTGTATCGTAGTTCTGCATCTGCTACTACGTTACCGCTCAAAAATACTTCATTTACGTTTATCATTTACTTCATCCTCCCATTTCTCACATTCTTTACTAATTACGCATAATGCCATTATTGATACTCCTAGCATTGCTCCTATCACAATGCCTATTCCTAGTAGTGCCATGTTTTACCTCCTCAATTCTTATTAGTCTGTAAAATCTGTAAGGATAACCTTCATCAGATACAGCTTCAACTACACTATCTGTTTCCACGTAATAGCCTTTTGGCGGTTGGATGTAATCTCTCCATTCGCTCGGCTTCAATATTTCTGTTTTTACTTTTGGCTTTTCTAAGTTTTTGCTACTATTCCACCTGCGCTTAAATGCATCTTCTTTGTCTGAATAGCATGCACTTCTTTTTTCTTTTACAAAGTAGCTTGCTAATCTCACTGCATCTTCTGCTCTTCCTTGATACAACATCAACTTATGCATGCCATGTGGCCAAAGTTCATTCAGTTCATCCGAATATAGTTCTGCATTGTTGATGATCATGTGGAAATGTATTCTTGTTTTTCCCTCCGCTATGTAAATGTATTTCAATTCTTTATTCAGAATTTTATATCTACGTTTAAGCCGTCTTATAAAATTCTGAATATCTTTCTTTGCATCTTCCCATGTTGCAGGCTGTTCTTTGTAAGTTAATGTGAGATAACAATCATTTGTAGTGAAGTTATTATCAATCAACATACGCAGCATTGCTTCCGCTTGTTTTTCATTTTGCTTTTTCACGGCTTCTGGTGTGATGTTTTTCTTTTTTACACGCTTGCCATTCTTCCTATAGGTTCTTGATGTGTGATAATCAAGTACTTCTATCATGTTTTTAGATATGACTTTTTTACGCTTCCTCATCGTAATTACTCCCCATGGTTGATTTGTTAATATGTTATATCTAGTTAATAAGAAAAGCCTTGAAATAAGCTTTTCTCTAGTCTTTCATGCCCATGTGTGATATAATTACGTTAGGTTTGGTGCGTAATTACGTGCTTGATTAGGCTACTTTAATTAGTGGCCTTTTCTTTTTGCCTAGGATAATTGCAATGCATGTCTCCTTGTTCAATCTCTAAATATTGACATGCATCGCAATGTTCCATACATATAATTCCTTTAGCCTGTCTACAGTGTATGTAGGCATGGCTTTTTTTATTGCACTCATCACATATGCTGCAGTGTTTACTCATTACAAGTCACCACATCAAGCAATATTTCTCTTGCCGTTAATGCAAGATGTACCTTGTACTCTTTAATTGGGCCTTTACCTGTTATGCGTAATACATATTCCCCTGTTTTTCGCTTAATAAAAATAGCGCATCCATTTGCAAGAATAGTAAAATCTAAACTTGTGCTTTTATTGCTTACACTAATTGATGTAATTCGTTCCCTTAAAACTTGCATTTCTTCATCATCAAACATTAAATATGTTTTTAGTAGATCTAGTGCTTTTTCTTTTTTGTCTTTCATGTTTTATCACCTCCTTAACCCTGCCTAACATCCAAATTGTGATGCCAGTTGTTATTGTTAATACTATATTGATTAATATTTGCCAGCCTTCTGCTTGCTCAATTCCTCCATATAGTCCTAATCCCAATATTCCCAAGCACCATTGCACGGTTGTAATTAGGTTTATAATGTTCATCTTCTATGCCCCCTTTAGCCACTTCATATGCTGCCCTTTCATCCATGCTTCAAACTTGTCTACATTGACTAAAGTTTGCTGTGGCCCCAACTGCATGCATATTTGGTCAAACTTGCCTTCATTGCGGATCATATCAATCCGCCTATAAATGTACATCTTGCTCCGTCCCCATATCTTAGCTAGTGTGCTAATAGGCACATATTTTGGTTGAACACTTTCCATTTCTACTCTTTACCTTTCTTTATCAGATAAATAAACTACATCAACTTTAATTCCTAATTCTTCTAACTCTATAAGTGTTAGCTCTAGCTCGCTCTTAGCATTAGATGCTCTCTCATAAACTGCCATGAATTTATCTCCCGTCATTTTCTTCATAGGTCCTTCTAGTTGAATTGTTAACATAAATAATTCTCCTCTCTATTTCATCTATTTTTTATAATTGGTATAATCACCTTGAAAGGAGGTGAAATTATGTCCGATATTAAAGAAATTGCCAAACAAGTGGATTCTATAAAAAGCACTATAGGTGGTTTACATAATCAACCCACCTTACAGTCGTCACCATTAAACTATTTTTATGCCAGTGAGAAAGAGTACAAGCTCTATAAAAAGAAAGTTCAAGACTTTACCTCTACAGCTCAAAATTTACCTAATGATCATTTAGAAGAAATAATTCTTTTTATTAATAAAGGTGTCTGCAACTATAAGGATTTAAAAAGCAAATTCCACTACCTAACCGATTCAACTTTGCAACTTTATTTACTTAACTCACCTGAATTGAAAGTTGAACCACCACTATATTCAAGTGATTCCCTTTACAGCCCTTTTAAATCTAAAAATTATGCTCAATGTTATTTTGAATTAGTAACTGTACCCAATAACTTTTATGCGCCTTATTACTTTACTGACTCTGATGAAATTCAATTGACTATTTTAGGTTTAAATACTTTGCAGCGCTTAGAAAAAGAAAATCATACATTACAACTTGCAGAAGAAAGCCTTCGTATTTCAAAGAAATCTGCTAAATATGGTAAATTTGCTGCATGGTTAGCTGGCATTGGTATATTGACAACAATAGTAATTGCAATATTAACCTTTATGCTCTCGTAATATTTAAAATTGTTAGTATTACTGCAATCACTAACATTCCCAAATTAATTCTTGTACAATATCTTATGTCTTGTAATTTTTCCTCTAGCGATTGGTCTTTGTTGTATTTCAAAGCATTAAAATATCTAAATATAATCCACTTTTTTTGAGCCGCATCATGTGGCTCTTTTTTTTTATTCATTTGATTTCACCTCTTTATAAAAGTGTGATATTTCGTGTTATTGTTTAAAAAAAAGAGTTTCTACTGGCAAATCTGTGCCTAATGTATCTTTAATCTTCAACGCTTCTTCAAGTGTAAGTGGATATTTCCCGTTTAATTTGTCAATTAATGTTGCATATCTCCACTTTAGCGTTTTTGCTAATACTTTTTTATTCCACCCTTTTCTTGCAATTTCTGCCAATAAATTAGCATACATATTTTTCACCTCCTTTTTATTGGTGCGATATTTCGCATTGATTATGCTTTTATTATAGTGCGATATTTCGCATTTGTCCAATTTAAGTTATGTGATATTTCGTTTAACTATTGTTTATATATGATATTTCGTATTTAAATATTGATATTTCGTTTTACAAATGATAGTATATGTATATATAGTTAATATATAGAGGAGTTTAACTATGACACGAGAAGAATTTTTAAAAGCACGCATAGCGGAAATTGATACTGTTAAAGGTTTTGCCCAAAGAATTGATATGCCATATAGTACATTGCGCTCTATCTTACAAAATGTGGGCGGTGCATCAATTGACAATGTAATTAAAATTTGCAAAGGCCTTGGTATTACTACAGAGCAAATGGAGTCTTTAACCCAGTCTACAGATGAAGAGTATTATTTAAATAAAGATACTGCAGAATATGCGGAAATGCTTCGCACTCGTCCAGAAATGCGTATGTTATTCTCCGCATCTCGTGGCATCTCAAAGGAAGATATGGAAAAAGCTGTAGAATATATAGAATTGCTCAAACTTAAACACAAATAAACTTGTAATGGGGGATGTTAGAGAGTGGTTGTTAATATTATTGAGTGTGATATTCCTAATGTGAAAGCCATTTCATCAACTGGGGAAGATGAAGGTGTTCACAATATTTATATCCGTAAGAATATGTCTATTGAAGATATGAGAAAAGAAGTTGCTCATGAATTGCTGCATATCATTAATGATGATTTTCACATAGATCATCATGTTAATTTAATTGAACATATGGTAAGGCGCAAAGAACTTACAGATGAAGTATTAGAAGAAATAGATTTCTATCATCATGTATTATAATAATTACTGTTTACTTATGGTTGCTTATTTTTAGGAGATAACTTTTATGTCTAATATTACTGATGAAAGGCTTGCAGAATTACGTAGATCTGCACCCCCACCATACGAACCTCAACGTTTACCTTTTGATACTTTTAATTTACTCACTCCTGAATTAATTAAATTATCTTCAGAAGCAAATATGGCTCTAGGTGAATATAAAGGCTTTTTAGTGAATACGCCTAATCCTGTTTTGCTTTTATCACCTATTACTACACAAGAGGCTGTATTATCTTCTAAATTAGAAGGTACACACGCAACTCTTGAAGATATTCTTAATCATGAAGCTGGCAACCAAACTGATATTCAAGATGATGAGTTAAAAGAAATCCTCAATTATCGTTCTGCATTAAAACATGCATTAGATACAATTTCACCATATAATCAGTTGTCAAATCCTGATAGTAAAGAACCCCTAACAATAAAAATTATTAAAGAAATGCATGCTATTCTCCTAGATAATGTTCGTGGTTCTACTAAACATCCAGGGGATTTTAAAAAGTTACAGAACTATATTGGTGGCTATGATTTTATTTCTTATACACCTGTTTCCCCTCAATTAACAGACTCTTATATGTCTAATCTAGAAACGTATTTACACTATGATGAGATAAATCCATTAATTCAAGCAGCTATTATTCATGCACAATTTGAAATGATTCATCCATTTGAGGATGGAAATGGACGTATAGGCAGATTGCTAATTCCTTTATTCTTTTATTATCGTGGAATTATTCCATCCCCCATATTCTATATGAGTTCTTACTTCGAACGGAATCGTGATGAATACATTCATAATTTAGCCAATATTTCTAAAAATAATAATTGGGTATCTTGGATTTATTTCTTCCTTAGTGGCATAATTACTGAATCTCATAACAATACAAAAAAAGCTTTAAATATCTTATCTTTATATGAGCAATTTAAATCTTTAGGCGATTCTATAAAATCATATTACTTCATCCCAATTTTAGACTTTATTTTCCAGCATCCTATATTTACAAGTAAACAACTTATCGAAGAAATCAATGCTAGTAAGCAAACTGTATTTACACTTTTGAATAAAATGGTAGATCAAGATATTTTAATTAGTTCAGATAAAGCTAAAAACAGAACATTTATTTGTCCAAAATTATTAAGTATTATAGATAGTTAAGTCTAATATTTTAATCTTTTTTAGACTATATATTTTTATAGTCCAATATATCTCATTATATTGGACTATATTTTTTAATAGTCCATTATGCATAAAAATATTAGACAAAATAAAAAACGCCTCTATCTAGCTACTACTAGATAGAGGCTTGATGCCTTAGAGACACCGCATATTTATATTATAACATACATCTAAGGCTTATTTACTATACCATTTTTTAGCCTAGGAGGTGTTTTTAATGTGGTGTGAAACTGTAACTACCAAAGCTGGTGTTACTAAATATAAATTTCAAGAACGTTATATAGATCCGTATAGCGGTAAAACAAAAAGAATATCTGTTACCTTAAATAGTAATAGTAGGCAAGCCTACAAAATCGCACAAGCTGAACTGCAAAATAAAATTGACTTGGCCACTAATACCGATATAGCCAAAGATATGACATTGAATGATGTTGTATCTGAATATTTAGAGTCAAAGCGTGCATTTAGAAAATCATCTACTCAATATAGTATGGATAATCTACACAAACAAATTATGAAATGGTTTCCTTCTGATATATTACTATCTAAACTTTCACCATACATTATCCAAAGCACATTCGATAAATTTGCTTGCCAGTATTCCTACAACTATACAAAACTGGCCCTTAGTCTTATTCGACAATCATTAAAATATGCAAGGCGCATGGAATATATTCGGGATATTTCATTCTTAGACAATATCGAATTACAAAAGCCAGTAGCTGATGTAGACCGCATCAAAAAGCAGCGTTCTAAATTTCTAACTAAAGATGAACTAAAAGATTTACTATCACAATTAGATACTATCAATCATCATGTATCCCTATTATGTGAGTTTCAATCTTTAACTGGTCTTAGATTTGGTGAAATGGTGGCATTACGCACTCAAGACTACGATGTAGAAAATGCGGAAATAGATGTAAACGCTACTTTATCCAATCGTGGTAGTTTTTCTGACCCTGCTATGCGCCTTCCACCAAAGAATGTTCATTCTATTCGCAAGGTGAAATTGGATGCACGTGCTGTACAAATTATTAATCACTTTATAACCGCTAATCAAGCAAGGCGATTATGGAAATCTAAATTTGCTGACCTAGGCTATATCTTTGTTACGGATGGTGGATTGCCATATGACCTACATTATGTAAATCGTACTATAAAAAAACTTGATTTCCCAAAACCAGTAAGCACCCATACCTTTAGACATACTCATATTTCTATTCTTGCTGAATCTAATGTTCCTCTAAAAGCTATTATGGAACGTGTTGGCCATAATGAACCACGTACTACCCTCGCCATTTACACTCATGTAACAGATGAAATGAAACAGGAAGTTAATGCAGCAATTACTAATATGGGTAACGCACTATCAAACAAATAAAAAATGAGCCACTGCATCATGTGCAGTGGCTTTTTAATCCTCATATAAAAGGGGCAAATATTTGTTTTTAAAAGGGGCAATAAAGGGGCAAATTGTTGTTACAATGCGTTACAATCTGTTACTCTTTATCTTTCAAATATACTTGTAACTACTTTATTCGTTACAGTTTGTTACAATGTGTTACAATCTGTTAATCAGTAAGTAGAAATGGTGCGGATTGAGGGCTTATATTCAACACTCTGCACGATTACTATATTATTTAAACTCTACATTTTTAAAAGGGGCAAATAAGGGGCAAACGTTATTTTTTATGCCCCTATGTAAAAAGCCCCACATCAGATCATGTTATTAGAATATTTGTTTTGTTATGAATTAGCGCCCTCTTTACCATATAGCCTTTCCATTCCTTGCCTTGTTACAAGCCACATTTTCCCAGACTTTCTAAATTCGCCTTCTTTAAATCCATTCTTTACACGTCCTCTACAATTCTGTTTCAATGCATCAGCAGTAACAGTCCACCGTTCTGCCGCCTCTTGCGTTGTCATTACATCATCTAGTTTCATTATAGTACTCCTAATATTACTAATAAATTATAGACAGATAATATAAAGGCAATAATACTAATTATTAAAGTTAGTCTTGAAATCATATGTCTGCCATTGGTATAATAGTTAGGAAGATTGGGGCTCTTTCGAGCCCCTGTGGTTACTGATTTAATAACTGTTTTATCGCGATTGCTAGTTGGATAAGTGCGGTTATTAACGGTAGCCACTTTTTTATTATCTTCCTTAACTTCTTCAACGGCTTCACCTCCTTCCCTATGTCTATATTATACCCTTTATCGTGTATAAAGTCAAGTATTTATTTTGATTTTTACAAACAAAAAAGAGCCTACCAACATAGATTTATTCTAGGTTAGTAGGCTCTTTTATTTATAGTTGCGTGTATCCACCATTACACGCTATGGAGATAAACTGGATCACTTCCTTAATGTTTGAACGCTACCCCTATAATTGCACCACCACTTAACACTTGTGATATATTTCGTTGCATCCGCAAGCGTTTAATGGTTTTCTTGTCGTTCTCTATTTGCCCTTTCAATTCGGTCAAAGAGTTCTGCATTTCGTTTAATGTAATCTCTTGCTTCATTGATTGAAGCTTTGCTTGTGTCAATTCGTTCTCCAATTTGTTGATTGTATTGTGTGCTTCGGTCAACTCGTTCTTTTGCTTCATGACTAAGTTCTGTGCTTCTGTCAATGGAACGCTGGATGCTTCGATTAAGTTCAAGGCTTTCTCGTTGTTGGCTTTCAATTCGTTCCACTGTGTTAAGGGTATTGTTATCGTTGCTTCCTGTTGGTTCATGGAAGATGTACCAGATGCAAAAGATAGAGATGAACACAATAATACCGATAACAGCATAACGATAGTTAATACCATTAATTGTAGTTTTGACTTTCTCATACATATTTACCCCCTAATACATATAATTAACATCTACTTCTGCACCTGCTACATATCCACTGTCACTGTATTGCCAAATCTTAACATCTGGATAATCACATTCTGTTGCTCCATATTGTGCGCACCATACAGGAACGCTTGGCATCTGACTATATGCATATGTTTCATCCCACAATAAGGAATATCCACTATAGATGCCTACATTATTAAATCCTGCTTGCCACAATCTATTTACAAATCTACTCATGCAGTTAGTCATATCTTGAGATGTAAGTGCGCCAGCATTAATATATGCACGTAGTTGAGTGTGTTCTTCATAGTCATACCAAATGCCAGCTTGTAGATGCCAATCAGTATATCCATATGCATTTAATGTATTGATTACCCATTCTGCTTCTTGTACTGCTGTGGCTTCAGTATATGCATGGCTAAAGTAATACACACCTACTTCCAAGCCTGCTTCTAATACTGCAGTCATATGTTCTTCAAAATATTCATCCACATTATACGCTTCACCTAGCTTAATAATGACAAATTCATTGCCTTCTGCTTTAGCTTGCTCCATTCGTTCAATATTAAAATATGGATTACCGTTATAATCTTCCTGCCATGAGGAAATATCAAACCCTTTTCTCACTTTTTATCACTCCTTTCTGTAATATTTGGTAATGGTGGTATTTTTGGTTGTTCCTCTAATTTGTCTGGTATTCCGTTTCCGTCCTTATCAATCCACAATGCAAGGAAGCCTACAAGTGCAGTTAGAACAGAAGGTATAAATATATGATCTATAATATTAATGCCTACATTAATCAATTTATTCATATCATCTGAAACATGTCCTTGACTGAATACCATTACATATTCTGCTACTACCAATAAAATAGGCACTAGCATTGTTAGTACTAGCGCCCTTGTTGCCCACATCCCTGTTGGATGAATATTAGCTATCTTTATAGAATTGTATGATTTTTTAATTGAATTAATGAGCTTTGGAGGTATGTTCATGTAATTCCCCCTTTATATCCTCAACACGTACTTCTAAGGCTTCAACTTTTGCTGACAACAATACTTGCTTGCTCTCAGCTTTAATTCTCTCTGCACGTGATAATTTAATTTCATCCTTTAAATCTTTTAGCGTATCAGTTAATACATCCCACTTTTCTTGAAAGATAAGATTATCATGCATCCGTTGTGAGTCTAATTGTTGTAACAACGGAATAATCAATAATCTATATCCGGCACCTGCAACAACACCCACTATTGTGAGTGTTGTTAAGATGTCATTCAACTCAAACTGCCATGTCCACATTCTTTTTATGCCTTTCTCCAAAATCCTATAATATCAATGATATACCGAGTATTTGCCGGTACACCCCAAGCCTTAATCATACGGCTGTTTCGTTCAACATAAACACTATTGTTATTTACATTAACGCTTTTTTCTATTAGTCGTACAGAAACTGGCGAATTTGGTGGAAGCGATGCGACCACGTTGCCATTACCGGAAGGGGTAGTTAACTTAAAATCAAAATGCAAGTAACCCCAACCAGTTAAGGGGTCAAACGCTAAATATCCTCTATCCGCACCCCTCTCACCTGGTACTGCCGTTCCCCATGCAACTTCATATATTTCGGCTGGTTGTGAAGTTGCTTGTCCACCACCGCTTCCAGGTTCTCCTTTAGGACCTCTTAATGCTAGTAATTGTTCCGCCGTAAAATCAGAATATTTGAACGGTTCGCCTTTATCACCCTTTGGCCCTTTAAGTGCATTAAGTTGGTCTTGCGTGAAGTCAGAATATTTAAACGGCTCACCTTTAGGCCCTGGTGGCCCTTGTTCTCCATTTAGTCCGTCAATACCATTCTTACCAGGTTCGCCCTTTGGACCTGGAGGACCAGGAGGCCCTTGCTCCCCTGGTTCACCCTTAGGCCCTTGCAATTTAATAATTTGGGTATTATCTTTGACAATGATTTTATCATCATCATTAGACTTTATATGAATATTTTCATCACTCATATTATTTCCCCCTATTGCTGATGCCTTCAGCTATTGTTATTTCACCTTTTATCAGACATTTAATAGGCTTTTCTCCACTCCATAGGAATAAATCCCAATAGTACCTGCCATAGTCCAATGTGTTTGTATCCAAGGATAAGATGATTTTACTTAACTCATCACTTTCTAACCCCTCTTGTGATACTGCTACATCAAACTTTGCCTTGTACTCCTCATCAGTTGGATATTTTCTAACACATGCAAATAGGCTTTCACTATCTACTGCATTTGTATATCCCACATTTAGAGTGATTGCTTCCCCTTTAATGACATTAAAGTTGTGTTGGACTGGTAACATCCGCATCATCCTCTTCCATACCCATTAGATCATTATGAATACAACCCTCTGTAGGGCAAGTGCCATCTTCATTTAAAGTGGCCCAACAATATTCACAAAAACGCATTACAGGTACATTGCTTTTGATTTCTTCCATTATTTCACCGCCTTAATTTTATCAACCATTTCGGCTTGTAAAGTTTTATATTGTGCTTGCAAATCACTAATATCTGCATTAGCTAATCGTCTACGCAATACAGCTTTATCAAGTGCATCAAATCGTTTATCATAGTAATTTTTAATTTCTGCAATTTGTTCAGCCTTAGTCGGTTCTTTTGGTTGTGGTACAACAAACTCACCATTTACATAAAGCTTGCCAGCCATAAATTCATCTAACATACTATCGCCGTCTGCAGAGTAAATATAATCCGCTGCATCTGGCCATTCTTTTTTAGCATGATCTAGTAATTCATCTTTGCTAATCAAATTATCAACAAAAGATGTAATGCGTTCGCCTTGTTCATTTAATACAAATACATATTGGTTCATGTGTTTTCTCCTTCTGTTATGCCATGCCTAATGCAAACCAATAATACGATGCTGCATATCTATCACTTGCCACAAATACTGCTTTTGTATTGCTACTTTCGTTGGCAGAATTTGCAAAGTACCTAGGAGTGTCTGAGCCAGTCCAGTATGCATCAATAGCATTAGCCATAAACAATGTAGTAAATCTAATTGGGAATGTAACTTCTGTTTTCGTTACATTATCTTGTCCACCAATTCCCCATTGTATAGCAAACCCATTAGCAAACTTTACATATCCGCCATTGCCAGTTAGTTTAGATGCTATAATAGCACCTTGCCCTAATAGACTTTTTAGCGTTGATAAATTAAGCACTTTATTAGTATCACTATCATTATAATTAGATGTGATAAAATCAATTATTTTAGATGTATTATCACCTTTAATGAATGACATGCCGGTATTAGTTTTGTTTACATCTTTGAAATAACCACCAGATGTAATTGAAACATATCTATCCAGTTCACCTTTAGTAACAAATGTACTATCTGACATATTAATAGTAATGTTTTTAGCATTACCAATTACTGTTCTAATCTTATAGATTTCACTATCAATCGGTGTAGTCTTATCTGGAACATACCCCACATTGTTTCCGCCGTTTGTATAGCTATATAACATTTCTGTTTTGCCATCAACCTTTGCATATAGACCAACCTCACGTGGGAAGAAGCCTACATTTAAAGTATTGTTGGATAACGTAGCAGTAATTAAGTATTGACCATTCCCCTCATTTACACCGCTTGTTACTGGCAGTTCCATCTTAGGAGAAATTACAGACGTCATATCATTAAAATTGCGACCTGTAGCATCTCCATCACCTACTACTACACGTGTAAATATTAAATTTTTACGTGTAGCAACACTTTCAGCAATCATTGCCAAACCATTTTTAGTAACCACGTTCTGTGGATATTGACTAGGCATTATTTACCCCCTTAACAATTAATACGATTAATTACATTAGCTTTAGTGATATACACACCAGCCACTATAGATGCATCTTCTAGCGTTGAATTAAATCCAACCATAGGATTGATAGTTGTTGTTTCAAACGTAGTAACAATGCTACCAGCATATAATTCAGTATCAACGCTATGTACATCATTAATACTTAATCCAATATGTGAAGGTTTAACTACAGTCAAGTTGCTTCTAATTTGTGGTATAGCATATACAAAGGATGAGTTGTTAAACTCTAACTTCAATACACCATCTTCAAACTGAACATCTACATCATCAAGCACGAATGTCTTAACGATTGCCCTAATTCTATCTAGCGTACACTTGCCGTTATTATTCCATAACATTTGCACTATGGCTCTGCGTTGTTCGATTGAGCCATCACCTTTGATGCCTAAATCTTTTTCGTAAACCTTTAAGCCACGTTCACCTACCGCATCAAAGAAGCCATTATCTAGTAACACATCTAGTAGTTCATCTATATCTTGTAATTGCAATCCTGCAGCTTGATATAATTCTCTAACCCATGGATCATTACGATACATCTTATTAATGGCTTTTAGTGCGTATTCTTTAAAATCAGTATTAGTCATTTAAAGCCACGCTAACTGTACCCAATACGGCAACTTGCTCATTTGTTAGATTGATTTTAGTTGTCTGTCCATTTACAGTTACACTTTCATAGTCAGTAACACCAGCATTATCAATGATAATGTTACTAATCTGTGCGACTGATACATAGTTTTGTTTAAAGGCTATCTTCTTTAGGTAAGCGGTTACCGCTTCAGTAATGTCATTTGTAATAGTGGATTTAGTAGCCGTTGTAGTGTGTTGTACACCTCTAGCATCAATATTGATAGGTACTTCTGTAGCACTAACTACAGTACAATGTGCCCCTATAGGTGCTTGCCCCTCACCAATACCTTTGCTTTCTGGGTCTATGTAATCTTGTACCCTTTTAACTAAATCTGTACTAGCAGCCTTTCTGTCAGAGTTAATTATGATAACTTTAACAGTATTGTTACCATTCCATAAGCCTATTACATTAGCTTCGCCTACACCTTCGACCTCTTTGGCCCATTGCTTGTAGTGGTAATCATTGCCACTCGTAGCTGGCTCTCTTAATTCTTCATAGTAGCGTTCACGTAAATCATCGTCTGCTTCCTCATTTTCGCCACCTTTGGCAGCATCATCATTAATAACTGCATTGATACCAGCAATAGTAATAGGCATTTGCGTTATTGTACCTTTAGGAACATTACCAACTGCACCAGCTTTAGTGCATCTTATTTTGATGATAGAGTTATCTACTACATCCTTATTTTCTAGCGACTCATATTGAATACCGCTTTCGCTTTCGAATAAATCACCCTCATGGATAGTGCCATTACCATCAACAATACGTAGGTTACATACTGCCTTAGTTGCTAACTTTCGTTGCGTTCCTTTGCGTTGGAATACTACCCTTGTTAGTTCATCACCTGTTAAGTTATCCACGTTTTGTTTGCGTTCAATTTCTTCCGCCTTCTTCCACAGTTCAAGTAAAGCAAACGCTTCACCTCTTGTTATGTCATACGTTGGAAAGCCTTCCGTTTTCTGATACGCATCATCAATGTTTTCAAGCATCGTATTATGGATGCTATCAACACTATAATTCGAATTCATGTTCTATCTTCACCTCTTCCCCTGTATTAGTAACTACTGTGAAATAAAAAATACCAGCATTGAATTGCCAATCTTTGACAACTACAACACATGGTACTTTGTTCATGATACCTTCGGTTATTCTTCTTTTTATTTCAGATACTTTATATGCTCGTGGCAATCTGTACCCTAATAGCTTAGTTAGATCTAACCCAAAGCTATCACTATAGATTAAGTATTTCTTCATTTCAGTACGAATAAATAACTCAATCCATTGTTTAATTGCTTCAATCTGCGTATCTTCTACATTGCGACCATCCTCAAATACAAAACGATGTGTCTTATAATCAAACTTAAATGACCGCCCCACTTTATGTTGTGCGTTTGTAGCAGTTTTAGTAGATTGAATGGAATTGGTGAAGTTGTAATCTGTAGGAAACATCATACCCCCTCTTTCACAATATCAACGATAAAGAAATGTTGCTCGTTTTCATCTGGAATAACAAGCACTTTATCGCCAGCTTTCCATAATTCATCAAGCACTATCTTACCTTCGCCCTGTGCATCGTAATCAGATTTCGGCCCAGCTGGACACCCTTTATGTGTCATTTTGCCACTATGTCTATAAGAGTAGGTAGTGATATGGTGAATTAACTGAAAGCATACATATCCATTAGATGCATCTATCATAAACTTCCCATCTTTGATAGCTACCTTCCATGGTGAAGTACTGATAACTTCTCCAAGGCAAGCCCCTATCCGTATAGGGTTAGTTCTATCTTTAAACATAGAAGCCATCTGACTGTGCCATTCTTCCATATATACCCCCTTATGACATTCTAATTACTTTAGATGGTGCTTCGTTTGTGTGCCATGCGTTATTAGCATCAGAATAAAACTTAGCGTGTCCTTCGCTACTACTATTACCAAACGCACCACCAGCACCATCAGAGATTACAACATGGTCATTATTGCCATATACAAGTAGGTCGCCTTTCTTAGCATACCCCTCAAAAGCTTCCACCTTATACCCAGCACTTTGAGCATTATTAACTAATGTATCTACATTAGCCGTACCAATATCCGCCTGTTGCTTTAAGAATGGACTGTAATAAGACCCAGCTTTTACAGCTACATCTACGCATCCATTATCACGATATACGCTTTCATATCCGTTGAGTGCGTTCATACCAGCATCAACCTGTGTTGCATTAGCAGTACTGTTTGTAGCATTAGGTGTAACAGTTATAGTAGTGCTAGTTGTGTACTTGCTTGTATCAAGTTCTTTCGTTACACGCTTTAGATCTAATGTCATAGTATGATTAACCCCATAATTATGCTTGCAGTTTTCTACTATGAATTTATCGTGTATGTCTACTGTGTAATCATCAATTATAATAATGCGACCGCTCCTTACTGTATCATCACCTAATAATGTTAGGTTTAACTTTTCAGCTACCTTATTAGTATCTTGAATAGTCTTTTTAGCAATTTGAGCAGTCTGTGCTTGTTTCTTATTATCAACCTTAACTATCTTCTTGATTAAGCCATATTTCTTGATGCTTTCATCATCTTGAATAGTAGACTTAACAGATGTACTCTTTTCCTTTTGAGATATGGCTACGATACTATTACGCATATCTTCCATGCTTAAATCTCTTGAGTAATTGTTGATAGGTTGAGTAATAACCTTATCAAGCACTAAATCCTTGTAGTCCTCAACGTGTACCTTCCCATCTCTATATTCAAGGCGGTATTTATAGCCAGTTTCGTCTGTAGCTTGCTTGATAATATCCTTGATAACATCAGATACTGTTTCACCTTGATATATTTTTTTGATACTAGTCTTAATATCGGCTACATTACCCAAAGGAACACTATTTTCACTACATACTTTCTTGATAGCTTCAAGGCCACTAACACCATTGAATTGAATTTCTATCTCTGACTTGTTGAGATAAAAGCAGTAATCAAAGCAAGTGTAACTATATTTGTTAGCACCGCTTTGTTTTTCTGCTACTACAATACCTTGAAATACTACTTGCTCTTGTTGTTCTTCGTTAAGCTGCGTTGTAGCACTCTTGTTGTTGTTGCTTAATTGGTTGCTAAACTCAATCTTGCCACCAATCGCTAGCCGTGTACCCATAAGGTTAAAATCAAAAGGGTTATCTGCTAAATCAAAGGTAAATTCTTGACCTAATGTATCAATACCATCTGACCTTTGATAGTTATTTGTATAAGCGGTAATTTCACGTGTTTCAGTAACATCTTTACCATCTTTGCCTTTGGTTGTGTTCGTATACTGTAGCTTCATTTCTTAACCGCCTTACTATCAGTAGTCTTTGTATCTGTAGCCTTGTTTTCGCCACCAGTCGAAGATTGAGCAGTAGTTGATGTATTAGTATATACGTACTCTTCAATACCTATTGTGGCTTTAATATCGCCAATTTTGTCATATGTGTATGATAGATCATTAATGACACATGGCATATTAAGGATTTCATTGCCATCAGACTGAATAATACATATCCGCATCACGGCTTTCATCTGCCGTTGTGCTTGAAAAAATTGCAAGCATTGTAACCCATCTGTACCATTACCACGAATAAAAGAGTAATCCTTATTCACAGGCAATAGGATATTATCTAGGCTTAGTGTTCGTAACCCTAAAGGTCCTATAAGTTTAATATCACCTCTAAGACCATTAAAGGCTTCATTTGTTTGTGGTTCACTAATCGTAGGTAAAGGGTTAGGCACTACAGGCAATGTAATGTATTCATCCGTAAGTTCAGAGTGAAATACAATATCTGTAGTTGGTTTTCGTTCGGCATAATCTAAAATCTTACCGACTAAACCATGTGAAATCTTATCTGCAAACTTAGTAGCACGTGTTACTGCTAACTTTTGCAAGTCCGCTTGTTTCGTCATTAAGCGTTGTTTCATTACGCTTTTAGCGTTGTCTTGAAAGCTCATTTCACACCCCCTACATATTGCCCATAGCTAACATTACTTTATCTGTAACGTGTCTACCACACGCATCCATGAAATCTTCATTACCAATCACATTGCCTTGTACTGTTACATTGACTGTTACATTACCACGGCCACTTGCTAATTGCTTCATGCTTTCATCGTGTGGAATTACTTGTGAGCCATTCGGTAGATTGATAATTTCGCCACGTTGATTTTCGTTGACATATGTCGCTCCACCTTTCCAATACTCAGTACCAGTTGCATTATGTTCACCAGTTACACGGCCTATAGTATTGTTATATAGCCATGCTCCACCCTCTTTGATAGCATCGATTTTCTCACCAGCCCATTGCAATTTATCTTGAACCCATCCAAGCACATCCTGTGCAATAGATTTGATAATTCCAAAGTAACCATTAAATATTTGGACTAACCCACTAAAGGCCATATCCCAGTTACCAGTAAATACACCAACAAGAAAATCAATAATACCATTGAAGATTTGCATAACACCATCAAGTATAGGACTCATAATTTCCATAAATCGGTTATAGATAGGTGTAACAACCTCTATAACACCATTCACAAATTCCGTACATCCACTTACTAAGCTATCCCATAATTCACTAGCATAACTTGAAATAGCATCCCATACACCTATTGCTACCTCTTTTACTGTATCCCAGTTATAGATCAATAACGCAATAGCAGCTATCACGGCATATAATGCAAACACCATAGGATTGGCAATCATTAGCATATTCAATACTCTTACAATTTTTACTACAGTCATAAAGCCACTGAATATAGATAGCAATATAGGTAAGATGCTAGATATTACATTGAAAGCAACAAACCCAGCTACAATCACTTTAAGAATAGGTGCTAAGAACCCAAGATTGTCAACGCACCATTTAACAACACTACCAACAGTAGCTAGAACACTTTTAACTACGTTCATACCCTCTGTTAGATTTGTTTTGATGGTTTCCTTATTCTCTGTAATTACCTGTGCTATCCATGTAAACGCACCACTAAATGTATTGAATATATCTTGAATAACAGGTGCGACTACAGGCATGATAGTACTTACCATGTCAATAAAGGCTTTTTGCATAGGCAATAAACCCTTACCAATCGTAGCCATTAATGCTGCCTGTTGGTTCTTCATCCGTTTTAGTTGTCCATCTGGTGTATTAGCTAGTATTTCATTCTGTTTAGAGAATGTACCATTAACGATTTCATTAATAGTAGCTAATCGTTCGGCTTCTGTACCATTCTTGATGATTAGCTTTTGTGCTTCCGTTAAAGGTATCTTCATCTTTGTTAAGCCAGCTACATCACCATTGAACGCTCTACCGATTGCTTGCGAAGCCAACTGTGCATCTTCTGCCGTAGCATTGATACCAAATTTACCAGCCACTAAGTTAGTTAAGGCTTCCGATAGTCCGTCCACCTTATCAACAGGAACATTCCATTTATTTAACTCTTGATAGCCAGCACGAATAGTACCAGCAGAGATAACCCCTACTTGACCCCATTTAGACGCATACTCATTCAACTGCTTTTGTGCAGCATCTAGCGACTGTGCCGATTTATCATACAATGAGTTGTTATTAGCCAAGCTATTACGCAATAATGTTTGAGATAACTCTGCACTTTTTGCTACATCAAGTGCCTTTTTACCATAATCAACAATAGCACCAACACTAGCGAACGCACCCAAGCCTGACATTGCTAATCCCATCTTACCGATGCTTCCAGCAATACCTAAGAATTTATTATTAATTCCGTTACCAAAATTACTTAACTTATTCTTCATGGCTACCATCTTACGTTCTGTGTCTTTGGCACTATCCCCAGCCTTTTTCATAGGTGCAGTAAATTGGTCTTTAAGACTAAGTAATACGTTAATACTTTTAGCCATTATTGCCCCTTTCTAAATCTTCCATATCCAATTCAAAGCACGCACTATAAAACGTGCGTTCTAATGGATCTAATGCAAGTAACGAGGATAATGTATGGCCTTTCTGCATATAATAGCGGAACATTGTTAGTTCCCTGTCCGCTCTTATTGCTTTTTTACATCTTCAACAGGATTTGCAATACCATACATTCCTAAGATAGCTTCACCCAATGCAGTAATATCTTCCACGCTATCGTTTAAGACTTTATACACTACATCTGTAGGTTCAGCACATTCATATTTTGCTTGTAATTCTTTATTTTTAAACAAAGGAACACACGCATAGATAAGTTGTACCATTGCATCCATTACAGTTGATAGCGTTGCATCTTGCTTAATATCGTCCATAATACGCAATACTGTTGGTAATGGTTGATGAATTACAGTCAACTCACCGCCTAAACCTTTTACATATACATCTTTAGATTGAAAACCCTCTTGCATATTGCGGTTAAGCAAATCTTCAAGTTGTAATTTAGCCATATTTTATCCACCTCACATTAAAAAGGAAAGGCGATGCATAAGCACCGCCCATATATTAAAGAATTAAGTCTAAGTAGTTGTAATCAGCAAATTTGAAAGGATAACTTTCTTCTTGTACCTTTTTATTTTCAAAACCATGTGTTAATTCATCCAAAGTAACACCAGTTAGTTCGATACGTTCAGCACCATTTACATCTGGGTCTGTTAATTTAGATACAATTTTAATATCTGGTACACTACCATTTTTAATTTTACCTGCAATCTTTTGTGCTACACGGCTATCGATTTTGTGCAATACCAAAGTACCTGCACCTTCAAAACCTACTAAGCGTTGATGTACACCCATTTCGCCGTTAATGTCTACCGCTTCATATTTAAGGGAGATTTTAGCTTCAAAAGATTTAACATTTGCATATAATTCGCCATCAATCCATACCTTACCAAATTGGCCACGTAAGATTTGATTATGAATGTCTTTACTTGCCATACTTTACCCCCTTATTCCATAGTAATTTGGAAGGACAAATCTTCCATAGCATCAAGAATTTTAACTTTAGCAGCAATAAATACAGTAGACTTGAAGGACATTTCTTTAACCTTCGCTTCATCCCAATCTTCCGCTTCTGTTTTGCCTACGCTCAACCATGCTTGACGTTGATTTTCTACATCAACAAACGCATGATTGTCGTATTCTGGGTCTAAAATTTCACCATTAACGACTTTAGTTAAGGATTTAAAGTATGCGTTTACAGAAGAAATAAACAAGTATTGGTTGTCCAAGTGGTTTTTATACTTGCCTACATAGTACTTTTTAAATGTAGAGTATAAATCCTCTTGAATTAAATCCATACTTTCAACAATGATGATTTTACGCATATCTTCTGTATCAGTAGATGTGAATGTAGTTAATGTATTAACACCACGGCCCACACGCACTACGTTATCTTCATCATCATTGATAAGAAGCAACCAGCCTTCATCAGTCCACTTATTTACATCTTTTTCTGCAGTAACATAAGAGTTATCCACATAATCTAAATCTTCCAATTCGTAGTATGTAATGCTGCGGTTCATTGGTAAGTTAGCCAAAATAGATGTGATTCGTGGTAAATAATCAGTCATTTTAACATTAGTGCCAGCTTCCGCATCAGCTTCATGTACAAAATTACCTTTCATATTTACAACGTGTTTATCATCTGCCACCGCTACGTTAGCAACTACGCATTTAACCTTACGGCCTTTAGAAATAACATTACGGCTTTTAGTGTAAGACACTAAATCTGTTTGCCATTCTGCTACTGTAGTACAAGCCCAGTTATATTTAATGCGGTCTAATACTTGTTTAATATCTGCAAATGCAGTTGTTTTAGTTGGAACGTGTAGCACTACTACTTTGTTTACGTTCACATAGAAGCAACGCTTCAACAATTTAATTGTATCGGCATTGTATTTTTTATCGGTAATATCTGCTTCAAATTTGAATACATCATAACCAATAGCAGTTTGTTTATCGTCTTTAACGATAACTAATGCAGTACCACGTTCGGAACGTAGCACGGCAGATACCGCCTTTTGCAAGAATACGATATCAATATTTGGTAAGCCAATCGCCATATTCTGCTCCTTTTACCCATTAAAAATAGCACCCATATATGGTGGGTGCTATAACTATTCTTCCGTTGACTCTTGCAACTCTCCGTTGACAGCCAATTTTTCCATGTAAGGTGCATCTGCTTCTGGTCTGTTTTGATAGATCGTTACATCAAAGTTAGTGATATATGACATATCAGCCTTATTGATTGTTTCGACTATATCAGATGCAGTTATACTAAATCCATCTGCTACGCTAACTGGCATCGCTAACATTTCACGCAAGCTTTCTCTTGCTTTTAGTAAGTTAAGATAGCCAATCTCACGCTTTTCATTGAAGTAGTAGATGTAGATATTAAGCGTATCACCTCTTAGGATTTCGCCTATATCTTCATTGTTAAAGTCTACTACTTCGATAAAAAATGATGGTCTAGTAAATCCCTCTGAAATATCCCTATCATTAACATCACAATTAAGCAGTTCTCTGCACTTTACTGTTAATGCTTTTACTATTTCAACTGCAGTTATCACTAGCCTAAACCTTTTTCATTAAGCATCTTATCAATAAATTCTTCCGCTAACCCTTGATATTCTGACGGAAAGGCTTTAGCAGTTTTACCCATTACATTCTTCCCTCTAACAAAGGCTTCTCCTGTGTTGCCAACTATTAATTTAGGTTTACCCTGTGCAGAATGACCTAGCATCACATGGCCATGTTCAACTAACCATGCGTGCGGTGCGGTATTCTTAACACGCACTTGCCACTCATCCTTACCATACTTATACGCTCTATCACGTTTAAGGCCTTTGATAAGGTTCTTTGTGCCTTGTGTAGTACCCTTTTTATAGTTGTTTCTAGCATTAGCTTTTAACTTATTGCCAGCACGTTGCAAGAAGTTCTTTGTATCTTTCGGAAAGTCTTTAGTCGCTAGGTCTAGCAACTCTTGAGAAAACTCACTTAAACCTTCTGTTTCAATATCAACACCCATTAGATTACAACCTCTGTAAATATTTCTAGTCGCTCTTTATTAAGGTATGGATCCATAACGTACAATATGTTATATTTCTGCCCCTCAATAATTAGCCACATATCCGGTTCAATATCATTGCGATACCTACACACAATCTTATGTGTAGTTCTAGCAAGTGTAGTTTCTGCCGTTCTACCACTTAATAGACCGCCAGTCTGTGGAATGACACCACAATGCATATTACCTATAACTGTATCAACAATAGGATATTGCCCCAATTCATTCATAGTGGTTGATTTTCTGTTAGCGTGAATTTCTGCTTGATGTTGTAATAGAGTGCTTAATCTACCTTTTCTATACATAATTTCACCTACAATAAGTTTATTGAATACTTATCTAAGATAGCTTGTGCCGTAGGGTTTACCACCGCATTTTCAACGGCAGTAAATGTACGATTATCGTAAAATTCACCGCATAAACTCAATACGGCAATAGGCATATCTTCATAATCATCAAGTGTAGTCTTATCAGCTATCCCCATATATGTCATGCAATAGGAAATTGCTGCAGATAATACCATGTCTAAAATAGGTTTAGTGTCGGCTGTAACATCAACACGAATATAGTTCGATACAATATCAAGATTTAACTCACTAACTTTCATGTTTACTCCTCTGCTTCAGCCTTTTTGCTTTTGGTTTTAGCTTGTTTTACAGGTTCGATGTAACCAGCTTGCAATAGATCATTGATGATTACCTCGTCTGTATACTCAACAATGCTATCAAGTGGGGCAGATACTACCCCACTATAACCAACTAACACCTTGTACTTCATGACTATTAAGCCATTGCTAATATAGCAATACGTTGTTCATCAACGATTTTGCCGTCAACTTCAACATAACCAGCTACACCAACTGCGTATTGAGTATAGAAGCGTTCTTGCAATACAGAAATTTCAGAGTTTTCACCGCTGATTTTTGTAGCATAACCTTTAAGGTCAGCATAGATTGCAACTTTAGCTTTTGTAACAATTTTAGGCATATTGTCAGACTCGTAAACAGGACGGCCTAACAATGTGTAGCCATAACCGTTTGTAAGGTCTTTATTCAACAAGTATTCGCCTTGTGTATTTTTCAATTTAGCACATGCTTTAAATGTTTCAGGGTTCATGATGAATACACCATTACCACGATATGCTTGCGGTACTTTGAATTGAAGTTCAATCAAGTCATCAGCAGTAATTGCAGTTGCACTACCAGCTGTAACAATGTTTTTAGCTTGCAATAAACCTTGAATTTTAGCAGAACCATTAATCATTTCGTTTTCTAAGAATACTACGATTGCTTCTGCTACTTTAGTTACTACATAGTTTACGATATCAAAGCCAGCGTTATTGATTAAGGATTTAGATACTTTAGTCAATACACCTACTACGTTACCTTTCAATGTAACGGATTTGAATTTACCGCTAGTGCTTTCAAGTTCTTGGAATTCACCAACGTATGCACATGTAGTTTTGGATGTGGATTCATCTTCTACTGCGAATACCAAATCACCTTTTACATCGTAGAAGTCAGAGTTTTCAATGATAGGTGCGATACGTTTAACAGTACCAATGATACGTTCAGCGATTGTGGATGGAATTACTACACCATTATCACCTTTAATAAGGTTTACATCTGCACGAGTTTCAGTATCAGCGAATACAGTTTCACCGCTACGTAAGAAGTTAGCAAATGCACGTTCTTCTGCCATTGCCATTGCTTTTTCATCTGTTTTAGCTGGTGCTTCATCATCAGATACAGACATCATGGAGCGTTCTTCTTTTGCAAGTTTCAATGTTTTGTCAATGTCTGCTACTTCTTTTTGTAGACCTTCGAATTTTGTTGTTTCTTCTTCATTAAGGGCACGAGTTTCTTCATCTGCCACTTTAACAAGGTTGTTCATTTCTTCAACCAAACCATTACGTTTTTCAATAAGTTTTTTAAAATTCATGCTATCCTCTTTTCTTCGCATTAAAAAAGCACCCACATATGGTGGATGCTAAGCATTAAGTTCTTTTAAAATGTCATGATATTTCTGATTGCTGGTTTCTTCTTCATCATCAGTCTTACGTTCTTCAATATCATATTCCAATGTACCTGTTGCAGTTTCGTTAGATCTACACTCAAGTAAATCTTCACCTTCATCTGCTCGTACATTGATAGATGTTGCAATATATGCTGGGTTCACAGATAAAATACTAACTTCACTTACATCAATAGACTTTAACGTGCGTACTTCTGGCATATTTTCTTGTTTATCCCATTCATCTTCTAGTTTTCTAAAACCAAAAGACCAGCCTTTAAGTTGTCTATTTTCTGCAAGTTGTACTACTTCCGCATCAGATACAATAGCTTTTGCGTATAGGCCAATGCTATCTTCTCTTAATTCAAGCGAACCGTCTTGTTGGTCTCCCAATTTTCTGCGGTGGTTGAAGCGTAACTCTACATTGTTATTACGTTGTAATGCAGAATTAAACGCACCACTTTGTACTTTTTCTAAAAAATTACCCCTTACATCACGAATAGGTTTACTTAAACGCTCTGTAACATTTACATAACCCTCAATCGTAACTGCACCATTACGGACTTCAATTTTCATCATTTTCACCCCCTTTCGTTGATTTTAGTGTAGTTAAATCACCAAGCACACCAGTATTTGGTGTATACACTTTCTTCGTTTGTGGATAATAGAACACGTTCGCAAGGTTCATACTTACGAAGTCAATACCCATAGGGGATAAATCTTCACGTTGGCGAATTTCATCCACGTTAATCCAGTTACTATCCAATGCCGTTTTATATGCATTAAAGCGTGTAAGCATATCTGCTTTTAATAGATCATTCATATCTAAGCTAAAATACAGATTACCTTTTTCAGTTTCAAGCAGCATTGAACGATTGATAGCTTCAACAAAGCATTTCACGATTGGCATAATCGTAGTTTTAACAAAAATATTAAATGCTTTTTCATCTGTAAATGTTTTATCTGTAAAACCAAACAATTTATAAATTAAGTCAGCATTTGTTTGCTTGCTTTCATTTAGCTGGTTTTCTACGGCAGTACTATCCGCACTTTCAAAGGTAATACCCTTATTAAGTACAATTACATCACTAGTACCTAGTTTAGCCGTCATCATTCGCCATGCTCTTTTGAGTGCTTCAAGTGCTTTGACCGTCAATCTCCCCTCAGATTTAAGGAAGCCTTTACGCACACCTTTACTGATTACACCATTTTCATATACTAACGCATTGTACATACTAGAAATTTGTGTAGCGTTATCGTCTAATAACCCTCTACCATGCACACCATCGTTGCTATTTCTAACAGCACGCATGATATTAAAGTTATCATAGTAACTCCCATCTACTAAGAATAGTACGGTCCTATCAATTAGTTTGCCGTTATCTAGCACGCTTACACGATATTTAGGCAAGTATTGTAACGATGCAGCACTGTTACCATCTTTCCCAATGTAACAATAACAAGCACCTTCCATGATTAGATCATTAATCATGGCTTGCTTCGTTTCGAACGCACCTAGCGTTGAATTTGTTTCAATGTTCAATAGCTTTGTACGTTCATCGTCTGTGATTTCTGTAATAGTATTACCATCTCGTCTATACAGTTTGATAGGAATACCAGCAATAATACCACTAATCAAAAACAATGCACTTGCTACCGCTGGCACACTTAATGCTTGCCTACGTGTTACTGTTGTAGATGCATCAAAGCTAGGAAGTCCTAAGTCAACATCGTCAGCCGTATCAATGAATGAATTTTCACTTACTACCGCTTCTTCTCTGACCTCTAAACCAAAGATATTTTTAATTAATCCCAATATTTCACCCCCTTTCTACATTTGCACTACCCAATCAAGGGTACTATTAAGCATATAATTCTGATGCAATAGATACATCGCATTAATGCCAGCTACTACCATATCAACCTTACCTCTTGATTTTTTCTTGTTTACATACCTATTCATGTTAGTATCGTACACACATCGTGAGTTTTCAAAGTTGATTTCAAGTAATTTGTTACCTTTTTCATAAACAAGATTGCCATCTGCTACCAATTCTGCAAGCCATTTTGTAGCAGGATGTAACACACTAGAATGTTGTTTGATTTCTACCATCGTATATCCAGCATCCTCTAGCTTTTGTGCAGTTGATAAAGCATTGTATCTATCATAGCCAATACCCATTACAGTAACCCCATATTTGGCTTCTATTTGCATTATGTAGCGTTCAATAGCACCATAATCTACAGTTCTATTGCCACATGCTAAACAATATCCAGCGTTAATAAAATCACGATAAGGAATACGTTCTAGTTTTGACTTTTCATCTATCCTATCTTCTGGCACAAATGCCACCGCATCAAGGTATACCTTTTCTGTATCTTCATCAAATGCCACCATAGATACGGCACAGTTATCTGTAGTCATGGCTAAATCGACACCAAGGAATACTTCTCTACCGCTCCAGTCGATATGATCTATAGCACCTTTCTGTAAATCTGCAACATTCACATAGCTTTCACTACCAGCACCGCTATAAATGATATTGCAATGCTTTGTTATAAAGTTTTCACGCTTACTTTCAATCTCTATGGCTACTTGCCTTTTCGATTTCAAATCATCCATGATTTCTTCCATTTCAATGGCTAGTGGGTTACTTTGTTCTAGTACTTCATCATTTGTGGCCCATCCTTTGGTATCATCTGGTTCATATAACAAGGCGAACACCTTATCATCATCTACTGCACCATTTAATACACGCTTTGCATAGTCCACTTCATCTTCAAATGGATTGTTTAACGTAGGATATTTAGTTGAAATGATGAAGCCTAGCTTGTTCAATATAGTTAATTGCCCAGACCTCATAGCTTCAATAGCATAGGTGTTAGGCAATGCACCTGTTTCATCTACTAGAAATACACTAGGCAACTTGCCATCTAACCGCCCTGTTGAGTAGTTAAGAGGTGTATATCTATTTTCAGTTATATTACAGTGGATATAATCACGCAGTATTTTAAACTTTTCTTTGCCATTCATCTTCCCCAATAGTGCTGGACTACTTCTGATTATCTCTTCAATAGCCGTTTTAATCTCACGAGATAGTGAACCATCTGGTGCTACCGAATAGAATTTAGAGAATTTAGGTTCTATGAAGAAAAGCAAAATAAAAAGAACCGCAATTAAAAATGTCTTGCCGTTCTTTCTGCATATCTCCAATATAGCGTTTTCATATCTTCGTTTATCTTTATTATCACGTTCTACAGTACATAGAATAGCTATGATGAATAACCATTGAAAGCCAGCCATTGCATCATACACAGTAGAGTTTGCTTTCAAACCTTTAGGCATTACCATTAGTTTAAGTAATTCGCCTATAGTATGTACTTTGTTATCGTCAATCATGTAACGGCTATCTTTACCATTCGCAATAGTAAGAAATTCCTTTACTTGTAACTTAACATATTTAGGTGCATTGACTTTACCCTCTGCTACATCCATTGCGTACTTGTAGGCTGGATGCTTTTTATTCATCAACTACTACCCCCTTGCAATACATTAAGCAATGGATCTTGTTCTTCTTCTTTTTGATTAGCTACAAGTACTCCAAGCTTTGCCCTAGATTGTGGAGATAGACACAATTCATCGCATAATTTTAAATATGTCCTCACCAGCTTCTCTTGTGTTGCTACAAATTCTCTATCAATTGCAAGTGTTGGTCTTTTGGCCACACGCTTATTTGCAGTGTGTAACATATCAATAGCTACGCTAGCTTGAATAATTGTTTGTGTATCTAATCGGCTTAATACTTTAGCTTGCCTTAATGCATCCACAATAAAATGAAATGCTTCTAATTGTGTTTTGGTTAGATAGCTTGGCGGTTCTATTTCCGCATCATCAATGAATGCATTTTCTACAGCAATGCGTTTTTCTTTTTCCGCCTTCGTTAAATGTTTCTTTGTAGTCCTTGCTGATACAGCCTTTCTCATGTGTCCACCTCCTTTCCTCTATCTTGCAGCATCCTTGTATAAGCACAATATAAATAAATATATATTCACGTGCGCACGCATGTCCCATTAGGGAAAATTGTGTAAATTGTGGTGAGCAGTACGGTCTTGGACTTTTTCGCAAAAAAATTATTTTATGGTAGGGGGGGGGCTAATTATTTTTTTCAAGTACTCCCTCTTGTATTCTCCATGGTCTGCTTTGTAGTGATGCATCTTGCATAATGTAATCAAGTTCTTTTCATCCGTACGCTTCTTCCATGCTTCGTGTAATGGTTCAATGTGATGTACATCTAAGCGTTGCCCTACACTAATATAATTATCTTCGTGCAAGCATAATCTACATAGATGTTTATCACGATCTAATATATCTCTTCTGCAGTCTTGCCATTCAACACTGCTTCTGAACTTCCGTTCTTTCCTTCTGCTATCAGATGCATTTGCATGCTCCTGCTTGTAGTTGCGCTTTGGCTTATGTGGACATTCTCCTTCATGTATTCCTCCACAATAGCTACATGCTTTTAGCATTGCATCACCTCTACTTTAATACCGTATTGCTATTACGCTTTAATTTCCCATGTGTCCTTCTACATAATCCGCAATTAGTTTTTCTTGCATCATTCTGTGTTATGTAGCTTTGACATATTCCCTCATATTCAATTGTGTCTGCAGTACAGATGCCATATTTATTATTAAGGCATCTATCCCTGTTGCAACATATTCTAGTCATATATCATATCCCATTGCTCTACGATTTATTACATAGGCTTCATCATATGTAATACCTTCACGCTCTGCTACTTTATTTAAGCAATCATCTTTAGTTGGATATTGTCCACTGTGTGTATTTATATGGCATTGTGTACAGAGTTGTATTAAGTTCTCCTTAATATCTCCACCACCACTGCCACGTGTATTAATATGATGCGGTTCTATATTCGTTCTTTGTCCGCATATTTCACAATATGGCTT
>OBZE01000192.1_pt1 | contig 37002 bp, 35 predicted proteins | sample 1476901 | NCBI WGS metagenome assembly OBZE01 (sample SAMEA2580235, study PRJEB22360) | human gut metagenome | biome: human gut; feature: human-associated habitat; material: faeces | place: Denmark | collected 2008/2010 | reverse complement strand
TGGCATCGGTTGTGTAATACAAGCAATGATTGTCGCGACGAATATTGCGAACATATACCATGCTGTTGGATCCACAGTATCCGGTTTAAAAGGTGTAAGTGCCCAAATTAGGAGACCTACAACGATAGGGAGTATAAACTTACGATATTTAACCGTGTTTTCCATGTTAAAACGTCCTTCTTTCTATGTTTTATACATATTTCAATTTAAGAATAAAGCTAACTACAAAAGATGTACAGTAATAATTAAATATAAAATTAAATTAACGAAATCATTAATATAATTATTTTTCGAGAAGCAGTGAAGAACTGGTATAGTTGGTGTTTATTAAATTTAAAAGATTTTGAAAATGAACTAATATACTAAGAAATTAATTGATACAAGTTAACTTCATGCACTTGTATTCGTTATACTGTATATATTTTGCATAATAAAATAATAATATGAATTTTTGATAAATTTCATTGAATAAGAACTAAATTAGTTTATAATTTATTATTAGTATCCTGTGGATATGACATAGAGTATAAGGAGGGGTTTTTATGAACAAAAATGTGTTGAAGTTTATGGTCTTTATAATGTTATTAAATATCATCACACCTTTATTTAATAAAAATGAAGCATTTGCAGCACGAGATATTTCATCAACGAATGTTACAGATTTAACTGTATCACCGTCTAAGATAGAAGATGGTGGTAAAACGACAGTAAAAATGACGTTCGACGATAAAAATGGAAAAATACAAAATGGTGACACGATTAAAGTGGCATGGCCGACAAGTGGTACAGTAAAGATAGAGGGTTATAGCAAAACAGTATCATTAACTGTTAAAGGTGAACAGGTGGGTCAAGCAGTTATTACGCCAGACGGAGCAACAATTACATTCAATGATAAAGTAGAAAAATTAAGTGATGTTTCGGGATTTGCAGAATTTGAAGTACAAGGAAGAAATTTAACGCAAACAAATACTTCAGATGACAAAGTAGCTACGATAACATCTGGGAATAAATCAACGAATGTTACGGTTCATAAAAGTGAAGCGGGAACAAGTAGTGTTTTCTATTATAAAACGGGAGATATGCTGCCAGAAGATACGACACATGTACGATGGTTTTTAAATATTAATAATGAAAAAAGATATGTATCGAAAGATATTACTATAAAGGATCAGATTCAAGGTGGACAGCAGTTAGATTTAAGCACATTAAACATTAATGTGACAGGTACACATAGCAATTATTATAGTGGACCAAATGCAATTACTGATTTTGAAAAAGCCTTTCCAGGTTCTAAAATAACTGTTGATAATACGAAGAACACAATTGATGTAACAATTCCACAAGGCTATGGGTCACTTAATAGTTTTTCAATTAACTACAAAACCAAAATTACGAATGAACAGCAAAAAGAGTTTGTTAATAATTCACAAGCTTGGTATCAAGAGCATGGTAAGGAAGAAGTGAACGGGAAAGCATTTAATCATACTGTGCATAATATTAATGCTAATGCCGGTATTGAAGGTACTGTAAAAGGTGAATTAAAAGTTTTAAAACAGGATAAAGATACCAAGGCTCCTATAGCTAATGTAAAATTTAAACTTTCTAAAAAAGATGGATCAGTTGTAAAGGACAATCAAAAAGAAATTGAGATTAAAACAGATGCAAACGGTATTGCTAATATTAAAGCGTTGCCTAGCGGAGACTATATTTTAAAAGAAATAGAGGCGCCAGCACCGTATACATTTGATAAGGATAAAGAATATCCGTTTACTATGAAAGATACAGATAATCAGGGATATTTTACGACTATTGAAAATGCAAAAGAGATAGAAAAAACAAAAGATGTTTCTGCTCAAAAGGTTTGGGAAGGCACTCAAAAAGTGAAACCAACGATTTATTTCAAGTTGTACAAACAAGATGACAATCAAAACACAACACCAGTAGACAAAGCAGAAATTAAAAAATTAGAAGATGGAACGACAAAAGTGACATGGTCTAATCTTCCGGAAAATGACAAAAATGGCAAGACTATTAAATATTTAGTTAAAGAAGTAAATGCTCAAGGTAAAGATACAACACCAGAAGGATATACTAAAAAAGAAGATGGTTTAGTGGTTACTAATACTGAAAAACCAATCGAAACAACATCAATTAGTGGTGAAAAAGTATGGGACGACAAAGACAATCAAGATGGTAAGAGACCAGAAAAAGTCAGTGTGAATTTATTGGCTAACGGAGAGAAAGTAAAAACGTTAGACGTGACATCTGAAACAAACTGGAAGTACGAATTTAAAGACTTACCGAAGTATGATGAAGGAAAGAAAATAGAATATACAGTGACCGAAGATCACGTAAAAGACTACACAACAGACATCAACGGTACGACAATAACGAACAAGTATACACCAGGAGAGACATCGGCAACAGTAACAAAAAATTGGGATGACAATAATAACCAAGACGGAAAACGACCAACTGAAATCAAAGTTGAGTTATATCAAGATGGAAAAGCAACAGGAAAAACGGCAACATTAAATGAATCTAATAACTGGACACATACGTGGACAGGATTAGATGAAAAAGCAAAAGGTCAACAAGTAAAATACACAGTCGAGGAATTAACAAAAGTTAATGGCTATACAACGCATGTGGATAACAATGATATGGGCAACTTGATTGTGACGAATAAATATACGCCAGAAACAACATCAATTAGTGGTGAAAAAGTATGGGACGACAAAGACAATCAAGATGGTAAGAGACCAGAAAAAGTCAGTGTGAATTTATTGGCTAACGGAGAGAAAGTAAAAACGTTAGACGTGACATCTGAAACAAACTGGAAGTACGAATTTAAAGACTTACCGAAGTATGATGAAGGAAAGAAAATAGAATATACAGTGACCGAAGATCACGTAAAAGACTACACAACAGACATCAACGGTACGACAATAACGAACAAGTATACACCAGGAGAGACATCGGCAACAGTAACAAAAAATTGGGATGACAATAATAACCAAGACGGAAAACGACCAACTGAAATCAAAGTTGAGTTATATCAAGATGGAAAAGCAACAGGAAAAACGGCAACATTAAATGAATCTAATAACTGGACACATACGTGGACAGGATTAGATGAAAAAGCAAAAGGTCAACAAGTAAAATACACAGTCGAGGAATTAACAAAAGTTAATGGCTATACAACGCATGTGGATAACAATGATATGGGCAACTTGATTGTGACGAATAAATATACGCCAGAAAAACCGAATAAACCAATCTATCCTGAAAAACCAAAAGACAAAACACCACCAACTAAACCTGATCATTCTAATAAAGTTAAACCAACTCCCCCAGATAAGCCATCAAAAGTGGATAAGGATGATCAACCTAAAGATAATAAAACCAAACCTGAAAATCCTCTAAAAGAATTACCAAAAACTGGTATGAAGATTATAACTTCATGGATTACATGGGTATTTATAGGTATATTGGGATTGTATTTAATTTTAAGAAAAAGATTTAACTCATAAACCATTATAATTATTTTTATAGATAAGGCTATTCTTAGTTCTATGTATAATACATGATATTAATAGGTCACTTTTAATCTGTATGTAAGCAGACTAAGAGTGGCCTTTTAAAAAATAAAAAAATCCGTTAACGTGTTGTTAACGGTTAATAAGCACATATTTATTTAAAATTTTTTAATATACGAGACATCTCTTCAATTTTACCAGCATGAAGTGGGATGTGAATGGCATTTAATACTAATAACTCTTCTAAGTTATTACAACCGACAATTGGTTGTTTCAATTCAATTGCTAAATCATCTTCAGTTAGATTTCGTGCACGTTCAGGTAATGTTTGGAGACTTTCTAAAATCGTTTCAATACTCGGTACTTCATCCTTCCATTCATCTGGAGACGAACCATTTCCGAATAAAGGTCTATATATATTTAAATCAATATTCTCTTTACCAGCAACAGCTAAGGCTGATTCAAAAATTGTTAATACATGCCCAAATTGCCAATGAATGGTATTAGAAAAAGGCTTATGATAATCATCAAGTACCTTTTCAACTTTCCAAGTATCATACACATTTACTAAATATCCTAAACCCATATCAATGACATCAAATACTGTTTTTGTAGTCATTATTAATTCCGCCCCCATAAATAAAACATACTTCCGTAAGTATTACCCTATTAACAAATTTGTTAGTCATTTAAGGAATGTATTTTGTTTGTGCATTTATAACTATTGCGTTGTGCCTAGGGCTAGGTGTAAATCCTCATCATTAGAAATAGCTTCAATAGCTGCAGTCAAACCTGCAACTATCTTTTCTAATGGCATAGATGGTGTATCGGGTTTACCAACGACTTGCTCTGGTATATATGGCACATGAATAAAACCGAATCGAAGGTGAGGGTAATGCTTATCTTGTAAATAACCTAAGTGATAAAGTACGTGATTACATACGAACGTACCTGCACTATTTGAAAGTGCTCCAGGAAGTCCTTGGTTAATAATACTTTGAGTCATTGCTTTAACTGGTAAATTTGAAAAATAAGCTGGCGCACCGTCTAAATGAATGGCTTGATCAATAGGTTGAAAATCATCATTATCTGGAATACGTGCATCATCAATATTAATGGCGACACGTTCTGGGGTAATGGCATTTCTACCACCAGCTTGTCCTATAGCTAGTACAACATCATAATGATTAGATGCCAACGTTTTATTTATAATAGTATCTACTTTCTTAAAAGAGGTTGGTAGTTTTAATTTATCGATTGTATGTGTGCCAATAATATTTTCTAGTTGAGTCACAGCTTCCCAAGAAGGATTAATATCTTGATTGTCAAAAGGCGCGAACCCTGTTACTAAAATGTGCATTTTAAGACACCCCGCAGTATTAAAATTTAATTTAGTATAACATGCGCATAATTAAAAACATATCAGGTTATGCATGCGCATAAAAAAACAGCCTTGAAAAACCTTTATAAATCGGATTTTCAAAGCGTGTTTTGAAAGGTATTTAATTAATACTAAGCATGTTGATGTAAATCATCAAAGTTTGTTAAACGTTGTTGCCACTCATTACCACTAATATTATTTGCTTGAACATAACGATTACGCTCATGTTTAGCACAATCATAAGAGCATGCACCTAAATATTTAGCTTCGTTTTCTTCAGAAACTAATATTTGTTTATTACATTCTGGGTTAGCGCAATTAATATAACGTTCACATGGTTTGCCATCAAACCAATCCTTACCAATAATCGTTTTTTCAACTTGGTTGATATCAACACTGATACGATCATCAAATACATACATTTTACCGTCCCAATATTGACCTTTTGTTTCAGGGTCTTTACCATATGTAGCTATACCGCCGTGAAGCTGCGCTACATCTTCGAAACCTTCTTTTAATAACCAGCCAGAAAATTTTTCACATCGAATGCCACCAGTACAGTACGTAACCACTTTTTTATCTGCAAATAACGCTTTATTCTCTTTAATCCAGTCAGGCAAATCTCTAAAGCGCGTGATATTTGGACGAATTGCACCTCGGAAATGACCTAAATCAAATTCATAATCATTACGTGCATCAATAATGACTGTGTCATCATCTTCAAGAGCTTTTCTAAATTCTACAGGTGATAAATATTGGCCAGTTGTGTGTCTTGGATCGACGTCTTCTTCTAAATCTAAAGCAACAATCTCTTTTCGAGGACGTACATGCATTTTCTTAAAAGCATGTCCTTCAGCTTCATCAATTTTAAACACCATATCTTTGAATCGTTCATCGGCATGCATATGTGCCATATATTGTTCGGTTTCTTCTTTTGTACCAGATAATGTGCCGTTAATACCTTCTGTAGAAACAAGAATTCTACCTTTTAAATGGTGTGCTTTACAAAAGGCTAAGTGATCCTGAGCAAACTGTTCAGGGTCATCAATCGTCGTATATTTATAATATAAAAGAACTTGATAGTTCATAGGTTAATCTCCTTCTAAAAACATGTTATAAGCATGTTAATTTTTAAAATAAAGCGTCAATACGCATATTTGTCTACGTCCATCATTTTAACAGAGTTGTATTGTCATTCAATATTTCTAGCTTGAAATCAGCCACTAGACCGATAAAATAGATAAATGAAAACGTTATCATTTGATTTGATAGTTACCTTGTTTAAAATGAAAATGATAGTTAAAACGAATGAAATGAAAGGAATGATCATGATGTCACAACAAGATTTACCTACATTATTTTATAGCGGGAAGTCTAATAGTGCTGTTCCAATTATATCTGAAAGTGAATTACAAACAATTACAGCTGAACCATGGCTTGAAATTTCCAAGAAAGGATTGCAACTAGAAGGATTGAACTTTGATCGGCAGGGACAACTCTTTTTATTGGATGTATTCGAAGGAAATATTTTTAAAGTAAATCCAGAAACTAAAGAAATTAAGCGGCCTTTTGTAAGCCATAAAGCAAATCCTGCAGCAATCAAAATACATAAAGATGGCCGATTATTTATTTGTTATTTAGGAGATTTTAAATCTACAGGAGGCATTTTTGCAGCGACAGAAAATGGTGACAACATACAAGATATCATTGAAGATCTATCAACAGAATATTGTATTGATGACATGGTATTTGATTCTAAAGGTGGGTTTTATTTTACAGATTTTAGAGGATACTCTACCAACCCACTAGGAGGCGTTTATTATGTTACGCCAGACTTTAAAACAGTGACGCCGATTATTCAAAATATTAGCGTAGCAAATGGTATTGCTTTAAGTACAGATGAAAAAGTACTATGGGTAACAGAAACTACAGCCAATCGATTACATCGCATTGCACTTGAAGATGATGGTGTGACGATACAACCATTTGGAGCTACCATACCGTACTATTTTACAGGTCATGAAGGACCAGACTCATGTTGTATCGATAGTGACGATAATTTATACGTAGCAATGTATGGTCAAGGTCGAGTGTTAGTTTTTAATAAAAGGGGTTATCCAATAGGACAAATATTGATACCAAGCCGAGATGAAGGGCATATGTTACGTTCTACGCATCCGCAATTTATACCTGGCACAAATCAACTCATCATTTGTTCCAATGATATAGAAATGGACGGAGGATCTATGCTTTATACGGTTAATGGCTTTGCAAAAGGGCATAAAAGTTATCAGTTTCAATAAGATCTGCCTGAATGAAGGGCGTCTTAATATAAGTTTAAATGTTAAAATAGTGAATCATAAATTAAAGAAAAATGCCAACTATACCTAGGGATGATATAGTTGGCATTTCGTATATATTAAAATCAATGAGGATTATGAGATGAGGTTATTCTGAGATTGAGAATTCAGCTGATGCTTCGAATTTAACATCTTTACCTAGCATTACTCCACCAGTTTCAAGTGTTTGGTTAAAGTTAATGCCATATTTTTCTCTGTTGATTATACCAGTAACAATAATACCTGTTACTTGAGAACCATCCATAGGATTTTTACTTACGCCGTTAAACTCAACGTCGAATGTTTCTTCGTTAGTGATACCTTTAATTGTTAAATCACCTACAACTTTGCTTTCTGTAATTGATTTTGTCACAAAAGTGATTTTATCAAATTCATCAGTACCAAAGAAATCACCAGATTTTAAGTGGTTATCACGTGCTTCGTTTTTAGTGTTAATTGAGCTTGGAATAATTGTTGCAGTAGCTTTTAAAGTGCTGAAGTCATTAATATCTCCTTCAACAGCGACATCAAATTGATCGAATGAACCTTTCACTTTAGAAACCATTAAATGTTTAATTTGGAACTCTAAACTACTGTGTGCACCATCAAAAGTAAAGTTTGTCATAATATAAAACCTCCATATTTTTATCTCTTAGATATATTTTTTATACTTGATATACATACGATACCACTTGAAAAACAAAGATGCAAGCATTTTATTTCGAATTCGAATATTTTTTTATGATGCATATAAAAGACATATCTATAAAACACCACACTATTGTTATACCCTAGTCAATTAATTCAAACATAAATAAGTGTAACCAACGTTCAATAAATTTAGTTAATGAGATAAATCTGACTATTATTATCATTTTTATAGTCGCTACTATTGACTTTGTAACAAGTGACTCGTACTATTTTAATATAATTCTGAAAATTCAAAATATATAACCTTAAATATGTAGATAATATTTTTTGAAGTTTTAAAAAAAGGAGGCATTTTATGGGAAATTATTTGGTATTGCAATCAGATTTTGGACTTAGTGATGGCGCTGTAAGTGCAATGTATGGAGTTGCATATACTGTAAGTGATGATATACGTGTCGAAAACTTAACGCATGATATACCACCGTATGACATTTGGGTAGCGTCATATCGTTTATATCAAACTGTAAAATACTGGCCTAAAGGCACAGTTTTTGTATCAGTGGTAGACCCGGGTGTAGGTAGTGATAGGCGGAGCATTGCTTGCTTAACATATTCAGGTCATTACATTATTACACCTGATAATGGCTCTTTAAGTCATATCAAACATTATGAAGGTATTAAAAAAGTTATCGAAATTGATGAAGTGAAAAGCCGATTGCCTCATTCGGAAGAAAGTCATACTTTTCATGGTAGAGATGTTTATGCATACAATGGAGCGAGATTAGCTGCAAATAAGATAGCGTTTGAACGTCTCGGTCAGGCAATTAATGTTGATAGTATTGAGGCATTAGAAATAAGTGAAGCGACAAAAAATGAGGATTCTGTTACAGGAAGTATTGATATTTTAGATATCAGATTTGGGTCATTATGGACAAATATTCCATTGGCATTCTTAAAATCCTTGGAAATTGTTCATGGCAATAATTTGGTGGTAACAATTTATCATCAAGATAAGAAAGTCTATCAAAATATTATTAAATTTGCGCGATCGTTTGCAGATGTTAATGTGGGTGAACCTCTTGTGTATGTTAACTCGCTAGTAAATATTGGTGTAGCGGTCAATCAAGACTCATTTTCAGATTTATATCATATTGGTACTGGAAATGATTGGACGATTCATTTATCTAAAGCACCATCGATTTAATGAATTTTTTATGTGAGGAGTAATGAAGATGAAAAAACAAGATATTTCAGTTAAAACTGTTGTTGCAATTGGTATAGGAGCAGCGGTCTTTGTAATTTTAGGGCGTTTTGTTGTAATACCAACAGGGTTTCCTAATACGAATATAGAAACATCTTATGCATTTTTAGCATTAATATCTGCAATATTTGGACCTTTTGCTGGTTTAATGACTGGATTAATTGGTCACGCTATTAAAGATTTCACTACATACGGTAGTGCCTGGTGGAGTTGGGTTATTTGCTCGGGAATTATAGGCTGTTTATATGGATGGATTGGCCTAAAATTAAATCTTTCTTCAGGACGATTTTCTAGGAAGTCGATGATTTATTTTAATACCGGTCAAATTATTGCGAATATTATTTGCTGGGCACTTATTGCACCAACATTAGATATTTTGATTTATAACGAACCAGCTAACAAGGTTTATACACAAGGTGTTATCTCTGCAGTATTAAATATTATTTCAGTTGGCATTATTGGGACAATATTATTAAAAGCATATGCTTCATCTCAAATAAAAAAAGGTAGTTTACGTAAAGAATAATTATTTTGTTGAATCAGATATGTAAATGAATGTAGAAAGGTAATGATATATCATGACTGAACCAATTATCTCGTTCAAAGACTTTAGTTTTCAATATCATAGTCAAGCAACACCTACATTACAGAATATAAATGTTGATATTTATCCGGGAGAAAAAGTATTAGTAGTTGGTGCTTCGGGTAGTGGTAAATCGACTTTTGCAAATTGCATAAATGGATTAATTCCATTTAAAACTAAAGGTAACGTAACTGGGGAACTACATATAAATAATCAAGATGCAACTGTTAGTTGTTTACATAAAAGATCTAATGTTGTTGGTACAGTTTTACAAGATACAGATGGACAGTTCATAGGCTTAACAGCAGCTGAAGATATGGCCTTTTTATTAGAAAATAATTGTGTTGAACAAGATGATATGAAGAAAAACGTGAGTTATTGGGCTGAAAAAGTTGATATGATAGAACATTTAAATCACCGACCGCAAGATTTATCTGGGGGTCAAAAACAACGCGTTTCATTAGGTGGTATATTAATCCATCGTACCCCTATTTTAATATTGGATGAGCCACTGGCCAATTTAGATCCTGCGACAGGACATGAAACGCTGAGATTGTTAAATAATATTCATGAAGAAACAAAGTCAACGATGATTATTGTCGAACATCGATTAGAAGAATCATTAGATGATACGTTTGATAGAGTTCTTCTTTTTAAAGATGGAAAAATCATCGCTAATACAACGCCTAGTGATTTGCTAAAATCATCTAAGCTTAAAGAAGCAGGAATACGTGAACCATTATACTGTACAGCGCTTAAATATGCAGAAGTAGATGTTGAATCCATTGATAACTTAGCGAATTTACGTGAAGTTTGTATGAGTGAACATGTTAAATTTAAAGTGAAAAAATGGATAGATAAAACATCTTCAAATGATGATAATAAGTACAAATCTGAACCGCTATTAGAATTAAATGAGGTGTGTGTTCAATATAGTGACTATAGTAATAGTGTACTTAATAATGTTCAATTAAATGTTTATAGAAGAGAAATGCTTAGTATAGTTGGTCACAATGGTGCCGGCAAATCAACACTTGCTAAAGCAATTTGTGGATTTTTAGATATAACAGGTAATATCCAATTTTGTAATAAGGGATTTAATCAATTGTCAATTAGCGAACGATCTGAATTCATAGGTTATGTGATGCAAAATCCAAATCATATGATTTCCGAAAAAATGATTTACGATGAAGTAGCATTAGGGTTAAGAGCACGAGGTATGAAAGAATCAGATATAAAGATACGAGTAGAGAATGTGCTCAAAATATGCGGACTTTATGCATTTCGGAATTGGCCAATTGCAGCTTTAAGCTATGGTCAAAAAAAGAGGGTCACTATAGCATCTGTTTTAGTCTTAAATCCGGAAATAATCATATTGGATGAACCGACTGCTGGTCAAGATTTCTATCATTATAATGAGATAATGTCATTTTTAATTGAGCTAAACAGACAGGGGAAGACGATTATTATGATTACGCATGATATGCATTTATTGTCTGAGTATAGTTCAAGAACAGTTGTATTATCAAAAGGTCAAGTCGTTGCTGATACCACGCCAGTATTGGTTTTAAATGATAAAAAAATCTGTGAGATTGCATCATTGAGACAAACATCGCTATTTGAAATGGCCGAATATATAGGGATTAGCGAGCCACAGAAATTAATACAATTATTTATTAACCATGATAGGAAGGTGAGACGCCAATGAATCAATATAATACTATAGGTTTTCACCCGGGAAATAGTCGTATTCATCAATTAAATGCGACTGTTAAACTTTTATTCTTATTAGTTGTTTCTATTTCTGCAATGGTGACTTATGACACAAGATATTTAATTTTAATTAGTGTTTCATCTATTTTATTGTTCAAATATGCTCATATTGAATGGAAACAAGTTCGTTTTGTTGTTAAATTTATTCTGTTTTTCACAATATTAAATATTATTGCCGTATATATATTTGATCCTGAATATGGTGTGAAGATTTATAATCAGCGTACAGAGTTAATCAATGGTATTGGTCGATTTACGCTAACATCACAGGAATTATTCTATCTGTTTAATCTAATATTAAAATATATTAGTACAGTTCCTTTAGCGTTAATATTTTTATTCACAACGAATCCGAGTCATTTTGCTGCAAGTTTAAATCAGCTAGGTGTGAATTATAAAATCAGTTATGCAGTATCACTAGCATTAAGGTATATTCCAGATATTCAAGAAACATATTTTAATATTTCACAAGCGCAACAAGCAAGAGGATATGATAATTCGAAAAAGGCGAAATTTACTAGCCGTGTTAAAGGTATCAAACGCATTGTGTTACCTTTAATATTTTCTAGTATCGAAAGAATTGACACTATTAGTACTGCTATGGAGTTAAGACAATTCGGACAGTATAAAAGGAGAACCTGGTACGTCAAAAAACAATTAAAAAAAGATGATTATGTTGTTTTGTGTTTGACGTTAATACTTCTGATGTTAGTAGTTACATTATTCTTTTTAAATAATAGTCGATATTTCAACCCGTGGCATTAGTATTCATATAAATAGTCTTTAAATAGAAATAGGAGGGAGACATTTAATGATAAATACTGAAAGATTAAATTTAATGATTCCAAGTTCCTCGCATTTAATTGATCTTTATAATATTTGTAGTCATCCACAAGCAAATATATACACTCCCAAAGGTTTACATAATTCCAAATTAGACACACAACGGTGGATTGAAAAATGGCAAAACCATTGGCAACAATATCAATTTGGTTACTTTGTATTGGTGAAAAAAATAGATTGTAGTGTTATTGGTATTTGTGGATATGAATATCGACAATTAAAGCAAGAAACAGTATTAAATTTATTTTATAAATTACATCCAAGTTTTGAAGGACAAGGGTACGCATGTGAGGCTATTACAGCAATCACAAATTTTGTGAATTATATCGATCAAGAAACAGTAAAAGTTATCAGGACAAATAAGTGTAACCAACGTTCAATAAATTTAGCAGAAAGACTTAATTTCAAGCGAGACGATACAATGGACGACATTATCAATCAAGGAGATATTGTGTTTTATAAATAAAATACTATGACATTATCTAAAAAATAAAATTAAAATCCCAACAGTTTCTTAAAAAGTTATGAGCCACATAATAAAAATGTTATAATTGTGCATAATAAAACATAGGGAGAATGTTTAATGCATAAAAAATATTTATTGCTATTTTTTCTGTTATTATCAGTTGCATTGTTATATAGCTGTTCCAAGCAAAATGAGAAAGCTCAAAATAAATCTGTTAATCCAAATGAGTATGCAATGCATAAATCGAAAATGGATGAACATTGGGAAACATATCACGGCCAAGTTTATCATGTGTTTTATCATCCATTAATTACAGACCCAAAAGTTGCGTTTACAGGAGATACACACCAAGCTAAGGGCAACAATGATTGGATGATTACTGTAAGTGAATTTAAAAAATCATTGAACGAATTATATAAAAATAATTACATCATCGTTAATCCACATGATGTATACGACTTATCATCTCATCATGTAAAAGCCAAAAAAGTAAAATTGCCGAAAGGTAAAAAGCCGCTAATCATCTCAATTGATGATATGAATTACTATAGTTACATGAGACACCATGGTTATGCTGACCGCTTAGTACTTGATAAAAATAAGCATGTTGTATCTGAAACGACAGACTCAAAAGGCCATGCTACTTATTCTGATGACAATGATATCGTGCCAATTTTAAATAAATTTGTAAAAGAGCATCCAGATTTTTCTTTAAATGGTGAAAAAGGTGTTGTTGCTTTAACCGGTTATGAGGGTGTATTAGGATATCGCACGAATGAATTAACGAGTAAAGATTATACAAAGAATAAAAAGGCAGCTGAGGAAGTTGTTCGCGCAATGAAACGGGATGGATGGTCATTTGCGAGTCATTCATATGGTCACATTAATTTTGAAAAAACATCTTTAGATGGTATTAAACGTGATACTAAAAGATGGAAAGATGAAGTTGAACCAATTGTAGGTAAAACAGATATGTTTGTATTTCCACATGGCGCACAGGATAGACATACACAAGCGTATGATTATTTGGTCGATAAAGCAGGCTTTAAATTTATTGCAGGTGTCGGTCCAAACAATTTTACAGATATATCAGCAACGAACGTTTACCAAGATAGGGTTGCGATTGATGGTCTAAACTTATTTGAATTTAAATATAAACTCAAACCGTTTTTTAATCCTGAAAATGTATATAGTAAACAAGATAGACAATTCTTTAAAGGTAATCGGGATTATGAAGAATAGTTAAATTTAATAAAAAGATAGAAAGAAAATAACTTTACATAATAAGGCAAGGACAATATGTGCAAGAAGTACAACTTCAATATAAAAATCTTGGTTAAGCATTTTTATAGGCACAAATGTCTTGCCTTTTTCTTTTGAAAAAATTTAAAACCAATACACCGAATTTTCTGAAAAACGTTGTAATGTATTGCTAAAAATGATAAGTTATTAAGCATATTACACTTTAGTATGGTAGAGGAGTAAAGTGAATAACAAAAATACCAGGTGATTTTAAATACAGTATTGAAAGTAAAGGGTGGTCGAGTGAATAATTCAGAACAATTAATTGCGTTAAAAGAATCGGAAACAGCATTTTTAAAATATTTTAATAAAGCAGATTATGAGTTAGTTGATTTTAGTTTGGTTGAAAAGTTGGACTGGAAACAATTGAACCATGAGGATTTGCAGCAGATGGGTGAGCGAAATTTTTGGCAACATGAGCATCAAATTTATGCACTTCGAAATGATTTTACAGATCAATTATTGCGTTATTACTCAATGTATCCAACTGCAGCAACAAAAGTGGCATACACAGGTTTAATCATTCGGAATAATGAAGCGGCTGTACAAGTTGGTTTGGAAAACTATGCACCATCATTAGCGAATGTACAACAGAGCTTAAAGCTATTTATTCAGTTTATTCAACAGCAGTTGAGAGACAACGTGCATTTTGTTGTATTGGGACATTATCAATTGCTTGATGCGTTACTCGATAAATCGTTACAAACACCAGACATACTATCAATGATTGAGGAACGTAATTTATCGGGATTGGTTACATATTTGTCGACTGAACATCCAATCGTGCAAATCTTGAAAGAGAATACGCAACAACAATTAAATGTATTGGAACACTATATTCCAAATGACCATCCAGCACTCGTTGAATTAAAAATATGGGAACGTTGGTTACATACACAAGGTTACAAAGACATCCATTTAGATATTACTGCGCAGCCACCTAGATCCTATTACACAGGTTTATTTATTCAATGTCATTTTGCTGAAAATGAATCTCGAGTTTTAACAGGTGGTTATTACAAAGGAAGCATCGAAGGGTTTGGATTAGGATTAACACTTTAAGTAAGGGAGTATGCACAATGTTAAGAATCGCCATAGCAAAAGGGCGTCTAATGGATAGTTTAATTAACTATTTAGATGCAATTGAATTTACGACATTATCAGAAACATTAAAAAATAGAGAACGCCAATTATTATTAAGTGTAGATAATATAGAATGCATTTTAGTAAAAGGGAGTGACGTGCCAATCTATGTGGAACAAGGAATTGCAGATATTGGTATCGTTGGTAGCGACATTTTAGATGAGCGTCATTACAATGTTAATAATTTGTTGAATATGCCTTTTGGAGCATGTCATTTTGCGGTTGCAGCGAAACCTGAAACGACCAATTATCGTAAAATCGCAACGAGTTATGTTCATACTGCTGAAACATATTTTAAATCAAAAGGCATTGATGTCGAATTGATTAAATTGAATGGTTCTGTTGAATTAGCTTGTGTCGTCGATATGGTAGACGGAATTGTCGACATCGTTCAAACAGGTACTACGCTAAAAGCGAACGGACTGGTTGAAAAGCAACATATTAGTGATATCAATGCAAGGTTAATAACTAATAAAGCAGCTTATTTTAAAAAATCACAATTAATAGAGCAATTTATTCGCTCTTTGGAGGTGTCTATTGCCAATGCTTAATGCACAACAATTTTTAAATCAATTTTCATTAGAAGCACCATTAGATGAGTCATTGTATCCAATTATTCGCGATATTTGTCAGGAAGTTAAAGTTCATGGAGATAAGGCTTTGAAAATGTATAATCTAACATTCGATCATACGAAAACAGATCATTTAGAAATTAGTCATGAACAAATTAAAGCAGCATTTGACACATTAGATGAAAAAACAAAACAAGCATTACAACAAAGTTATGAAAGAATTAAAGCATATCAAGAAAGTATTAAGCAGATGAATCAACAGTTAGAAGAATCAGTGGAGTGCTATGAAATATACCATCCACTAGAAAGTGTGGGTATTTATGTGCCTGGTGGCAAAGCAAGTTATCCATCAACGGTTCTAATGACAGCGACTTTAGCACAAGTAGCGGGTGTAGAAAATATTGTTGTTGTGACACCACCTCAACCTAACGGAGTATCCCAAGAGGTATTAGCTGCATGTTATATTACGCAAGTTAATCAAGTGTTTCAAGTTGGTGGTGCTCAAAGTATTGCTGCATTGACTTATGGAACAGAAACGATACCTAAAGTTGATAAGATTGTAGGTCCAGGTAACCAATTTGTTGCATATGCCAAAAAATATTTATTTGGACAGGTAGGTATTGATCAAATTGCAGGACCAACAGAAATAGCACTGATTATTGATGACACCGCAGATTTAGATGCCATCGTATATGATGTATTTGCGCAAGCAGAACATGATGAATTAGCACGTACATATGTCATTAGTGAAGATGCGCAAGTCCTTAAAGATTTAGAATCACGTATTGCTAAAGCATTGCCTAATGTGGACAGATACGACATTGTTTCTAAAAGTATCGCTAATCAACACTACCTTATCCATGCTAGTAATTTTGATGAAGCATGCCACGTTATGAATACAATCGCGCCTGAACATGCGTCGATTCAAACAGTAAATCCTCAACCATATATTGAAAAAGTGAAATATGTGGGCGCATTGTTTATTGGACATTATTCGCCAGAGGTCATAGGTGATTATGTCGCTGGACCTAGTCATGTATTACCTACAAATAGAACAGCTAGATTTACCAATGGGTTATCGGTCAATGATTTCTTAACACGGAACACGGTCATTCATTTATCAAAAGATACATTTGATCAAATTGCTGATTCAGCACAACATATTGCTCATGTTGAAGCATTATACAATCACCAACAGTCTATTTTAATACGTCAGTCTTAGGGGAGTGTAAATGAAATGATTTATATTGATAAAAATGAAAGTCCAGTTACGCCGTTGGATCAAAAAACAATGACGTCTATTATTAGTGCAACGCCATATAATTTATATCCTGATGCAGCATATGAACAATTCAAGGAAGCTTATGCTAAGTTTTACGGATTATCGCCTGAACAAATTATTGCAGGAAATGGCTCTGATGAATTGATTCAAAAGTTAATGCTGATCATGCCAGAAGGTCCGGTATTAACGCTAAATCCAGATTTTTTTATGTATCAAGCATATGCGGCACAAGTAAATCGTGAAATTGCATTTGTAGATGCAAGATCAGATTTAACGTTTGATTTGGAAACCATTTTAACGAAAATCGATGAAGTACAACCATCATTTTTTATTATGAGTAATCCACATAACCCTTCAGGCAAGCAATTTGATACGGCATTTTTAACAGCTATTGCAGATAAGATGAAAGCAATAAATGGATACTTTGTCATTGATGAAGCATATTTAGATTATGGCAAGGCATATGATGTTGAAATGGCACCACACATTTTAAGAATGCGCACATTATCAAAGGCGTTTGGAATTGCCGGCTTAAGGTTGGGTGTATTAATGAGTACTGTTGAAACGATACAGCGTATTCAAACAATAGAACATCCATATCCATTAAATGTATTTACGCTAAATATTGCGACTTATATTTTTAGACATAGAGAAGAGACAAGTCGATTTTTAACAATGCAACGACAGTTAGCTGAGCAGTTAAAACAAATATTTGATACACATGTTGCAGATAAAATGTCAGTATTCCCATCAAATGCTAATTTTGTACTTACTAAAGGTTCAGCGGCGCAACAATTAGGACAATACGTATATGAACAAGGATTTAAACCTCGTTTTTATGATGAGCCGGTGATGAAGGGCTATGTAAGATATTCAATTGCAACAGCATCACAGTTAAAGCAATTAGAAGAAATTGTTAAAGAATGGAGTGCAAAATATGATTTATCAAAAACAACGAAACACAGCTGAAACACAACTAAATATTTCAATATCAGATGACCAGTCACCATCGCATATTAATACAGGTGTGGGCTTTTTAAATCATATGTTAACCTTGTTTACGTTTCATAGTGGACTATCGTTAAACATCGAGGCACAAGGTGATATCGATGTAGATGATCACCATGTAACTGAAGATATCGGCATTGTTATTGGCCAATTGTTACTTGAAATGATTAAAGATAAAAAGCATTTCGTTCGTTATGGAACGATGTACATTTCAATGGATGAAACATTAGCACGTGTCGTTGTGGATATAAGTGGGCGCCCATACTTATCTTTCAATGCAACGTTAAGTAAAGAAAAAGTTGGTACGTTTGATACGGAGTTAGTAGAAGAATTTTTTAGAGCAGTCGTAATCAATGCAAGATTAACAACGCATATTGATTTAATTCGTGGAGGTAATACACACCATGAAATTGAAGCTATATTCAAAGCATTTTCCCGTGCATTAGGCATAGCGCTAACTGCAACTGATGATCAGCGTGTGCCGTCATCGAAAGGTGTGATTGAATGATTGTCATCGTTGATTATGGATTAGGGAATATTAGTAATGTAAAACGTGCTATTGAACATTTGGGGTATGAGGTGGTTGTCTCAAATAAGCAAAATATAATCGATCAAGCAGAAACAATCATATTACCGGGTGTCGGTCATTTTAAAGATGCGATGTCAGAGATAAAGCGATTAAATCTCGATGCAATATTGGCTAAGAATACTGATAAGAAAATGATCGGTATTTGTTTAGGCATGCAATTAATGTATGAGCATAGTGATGAAGGCGATGCATCTGGATTAGGGTTTATCCCAGGAAATATTTCGCGTATCCAAACAGAATACCCAGTGCCGCACTTAGGTTGGAATAATTTAGTGAGTAAGCATCCTATGTTAAATCAAGATGTTTACTTCGTACATTCTTACCAAGCGCCGATGTCAGAAAATGTCATTGCATATGCGCAGTATGGGACTGATATTCCAGCAATTGTTCAATTTAACAATTATATTGGTATTCAATTCCATCCTGAAAAAAGCGGTACATATGGGTTACAAATTTTGCGTCAGGCAATACAAGGGGAATTTATAAATGATTGAATTATGGCCAGCGATTGATTTGATTGGGTCAACAAGTGTGAGGTTAACAGAGGGTAAATATGATAGTGAAGAAAAAATGTCGCGTTCGGCTGAAGAAAGTATTGCTTACTATAGTCAATTTGAATGTGTGAATCGTATTCATATCGTCGACTTGATAGGTGCTAAGGCACAGCATGCCCGAGAGTTTGATTATATTAAGTCATTGAGGAGATTAACAACCAAAGATATTGAAGTAGGTGGTGGCATTCGCACGAAGTCACAAATCATGGACTACTTTGCCGCAGGAATTAATTATTGCATAGTTGGAACGAAAGGTATTCAAGATACAGAATGGCTTAAAGAGATGGCACATACATTTCCAGGTCGCATTTATTTATCTGTTGATGCTTATGGAGAAGATATTAAAGTGAACGGATGGGAAGAGGACACAGAGTTGAATTTATTTAGTTTTGTGAAACAGTTATCGGATATACCTATTGGAGGCATTATTTATACTGATATCGCTAAAGATGGCAAAATGTCCGGACCTAACTTTGAATTAACTGGTCAATTAGTAAAGGCAACGACGATTCCTGTCATCGCGTCTGGTGGTATTAGACATCAGCAAGATATTCAACGATTAGCGTCGCTAAATGTTCACGCTGCTATTATAGGAAAGGCTGCACATCAAGCATCATTTTGGGAGGGGCTAAAATGATTAAAAAACGTATCATTCCATGTTTAGATGTCAAAGATGGTCGTGTCGTTAAAGGGATTCAATTTAAAGGATTAAGGGATATTGGGAATCCTGTTGATTTAGCAATGTATTACAATGAAGCGGGTGCTGATGAGTTAGTATTTTTAGACATCTCTAAGACGGAAGAGGGTCATAGCTTAATGCTAGAAGTGATTGAACAGACAGCGTCACGCTTGTTTATCCCTCTTACTGTAGGGGGTGGGATTCAAAGCCTTGATGATATTACCCAATTGTTAAATCATGGTGCAGATAAAGTATCATTAAATTCAAGTGCTTTAAAAAATCCACAGCTAATTAAACAAGCGAGTGATAAATTCGGTAGACAATGCATCTGCATAGCAATTGATAGCTATTATGATCCTGAAAGAAAAGCACATTATTGTTGTACGCATGGCGGTAAAAAATTGACAAATATTAAAGTATATGACTGGGTACAGCAAGTAGAACAGTTAGGTGCAGGTGAGCTCCTCGTTACAAGTATGGGGCATGATGGTATGAAACAAGGCTTTGATATTGAGCATCTTGCAAAAATAAAATCCCTTGTAAATATTCCAATCATTGCTTCTGGTGGTGGTGGCAATGCACAACACTTTGTAGAATTATTTGATCAGACGGATGTTTCTGCAGGTTTAGCTGCAAGTATATTACATGACCGAGAAACGACGGTTCAATCTATTAAAGAAGCGATACGGCAAGGGGGTATAGCAGTAAGATGACCAATTACAAAATTGATTTTAGCAAAGGTTTAGTGCCAGCAATTTTACAAGATAATCAAACAAAACAAGTATTGATGTTAGGTTATATGAATCAAGAAGCTTTTGATAAAACGATAGAAGATGGTGTGGTATGTTTCTATTCGCGGTCGAAACAACGCCTATGGACAAAAGGTGAAACATCTGGTCATACGCAACGTGTTAAAGATATTCATGTAGATTGCGATAATGACACTATTTTAATTGATGTCATACCAAATGGACCAACATGTCATACAGGCAGTCAAAGTTGTTTCAACACAGAAGTTCCATTTTCAGTACAAACATTAGCGCAGACAGTTCAAGATAGTGCCCAATCCAATAATGAAAAGTCATATACGAAATATTTATTAACAGAAGGTATAGAAAAGATTACAAAAAAATACGGTGAAGAAGCTTTTGAAGTCGTAATCGAAGCAATTAAAGGTGACAAAAAAGCATTTGTAAGTGAAGTAGCAGATGAACTTTATCATTTATTTGTCTTGATGCATGCGCTAGGCGTTGATTTTTCAGAAATTGAGGCAGAATTAGCGCGTAGACATCATAAGCGCAATAACTTTAAAGGCGAACGACAAAATATCGAACAGTGGTAAAGCAAGTATGGACTGAGATATAGAGAAAAGGATCATGGCTTATACACTTACAAATATTGTGGGAAACGTGACATTTTCAAGTTTAAAATACGACACCAACATATTTTAACTATGAATGCTGTGATGGTACTAAAGTTGCGAACTCGTTATAGATAACTAGTGGATAATCACGATACGAAACCAAAGATAATTTGAAAAGTGAATTGAGCAACTCAGGAATAGATGTCACTGTTAAAGATGTTGAAAAGTATATGAATCGATATAATGAAGTTATGAAGGGAAAAATGGCGAAAAAGCTAAAAAGTTATGTTTGTCGTTACTACCTATTAATATCATAGTTGTCTTTATATTCTTTGTATTTATACTGTGAATAAAAATATATCTAGCCTGAAATAGAAATGTCATAGCCTATTTAAAAGACAATCTCCATTAGAACTAAGATGTGCATCCCGAAAGTTGGACTAAAAAACTAACTTTATGGGGTGTATTTTTATGCTAATCATCATAAATTCGAGATTAAGTTAAAGGTAGTTCAATAGTAATTAAACAATAAATTAAAAATAGTAGGATACTTACTTTGAGGGAAGAAAATTAACTGTATATATTTAATGTAGGAACAAGCGTAATGGCTTATCCTAATACAATCATTGTAGAAGAAATGATATTTTTAGGTTTAAAATACAACACCAGCAAACATTATAACTGTGATAGCTCATAAATCTCCCCATACAGCTAATCTAAAAAAATAATACATCATTGGAATCAAGACCCAAGCATGTAAATATTAAAAATCACAAAAGATATATGTAAAAAAGTTACAATTTGCATAATTAAATTGTGTCTAATTATTGACTAATTAAATTTTGCCAAATATAATATTAATTAATAATTTGAAATGGTTAGCGTATACACTTTAAATTCTCTTTGGAGAATATATTTTTTAAATAAAAATGTAAACGCTTTCTCATCAAATTAAACAATAGAAAGGATGGTCATTATGAGTGCTTGGTTAAGTAAATTATTTGAGTTTATTCCTCGAATAATTATCAATTTGTTTATCTAAAATAAAAAAATAGAGGTGCTGACAATGATGAAAAGTCAAAATAAGTATAGTATTCGTAAATTTAGTGTAGGTGCATCTTCCATTTTAATAGCTACATTACTATTTTTAAGTGGTGGACAAGCACAAGCAGCTGAGAAGCAAGTGAATATGGGAAATTCACAGGAGGATACAGTTACAGCACAATCTATTGGGGATCAACAAACTAGGGAAAATGCTAATTATCAACGTGAAAACGGTGTTGACGAACAGCAACATACTGAAAATTTAACTAAGAACTTGCATAATGATAAAACAATATCAGAAGAAAATCATCGTAAAACAGATGATTTGAATAAAGATCAACTAAAGGATGATAAAAAATCATCGCTTAATAATAAAAATATTCAACGTGATACAACAAAAAATAACAATGCTAATCCTAGGGATGTAAATCAAGGGTTAGAACAGGCTATTAATGATGGCAAACAAAGTAAAGTGGCGTCACAGCAACAGTCAAAAGAGGCAGATAATAGTCAAGACTTAAACGCTAATAACAATCTACCTTCACAAAGTCGAACAAAGGTATCACCATCATTAAATAAGTCAGATCAAACAAGTCAACGAGAAATTGTTAATGAGACAGAAATAGAGAAAGTACAACCGCAACAAAAGAATCAAGCGAATGATAAAATTACTGACCACAATTTTAACAATGAACAAGAAGTGAAACCTCAAAAAGACGAAAAAACACTATCAGTTTCAGATTTAAAAAACAATCAAAAATCACCAGTTGAACCAACAAAGGACAATGACAAGAAAAATGGATTAAATTTATTAAAAAGTAGTGCAGTAGCAACGTTACCAAACAAAGGGACAAAGGAACTTACTGCAAAAGCGAAAGGTGATCAAACGAATAAAGTTGCCAAACAAGGGCAGTATAAAAATCAAGATCCTATCGTTTTAGTGCATGGTTTCAATGGGTTTACAGATGATATTAATCCTTCAGTGTTAGCTCATTATTGGGGCGGTAATAAAATGAACATTCGCCAAGATTTAGAAGAAAATGGTTACAAAGCTTATGAAGCAAGTATAAGTGCTTTTGGAAGTAACTATGACCGCGCAGTTGAACTTTATTATTATATCAAAGGCGGTCGTGTAGATTATGGTGCAGCACATGCAGCAAAATATGGACATGAACGTTATGGAAAAACATACGAAGGAATTTACAAAGACTGGAAACCAGGACAGAAGGTACACCTTGTTGGACATAGTATGGGTGGTCAAACGATACGTCAACTAGAAGAATTACTGCGTAATGGTAGTCGTGAAGAAATAGAGTATCAAAAGAAACATAGTGGCGAAATTTCTCCACTATTCAAAGGTAATAATGACAATATGATTTCATCAATTACTACTTTAGGAACGCCACATAATGGAACGCATGCTTCAGATTTAGCTGGTAATGAAGCTTTAGTGAGACAAATTGTATTTGATATCGGTAAAATGTTTGGTAATAAAAATTCAAGAGTAGACTTCGGGTTGGCTCAATGGGGTCTAAAACAGAAGCCAAATGAATCATATATTGATTATGTCAAACGCGTTAAACAATCTAATTTATGGAAATCAAAAGATAATGGATTTTACGATCTGACGCGTGAGGGTGCAACAGATTTAAATCGTAAAACGTCGTTGAACCCTAACATTGTGTATAAAACATACACTGGTGAAGCAACGCACAAAGCATTAAATAGCGATAGACAAAAAGCAGACTTAAATATGTTTTTCCCATTTGTGATTACTGGTAACTTAATCGGTAAAGCTACTGAAAAAGAATGGCGAGAAAACGATGGTTTAGTATCCGTTATTTCTTCTCAACATCCATTTAATCAAGCTTATACAAATGCGACGGATAAAATTCAAAAAGGCATTTGGCAAGTAACGCCTACAAAACATGATTGGGATCATGTTGATTTTGTCGGACAAGATAGTTCTGATACAGTGCGCACAAGAGAAGAATTACAAGATTTTTGGCATCATTTAGCAGACGATTTAGTGAAAACTGAAAAGGTGACTGATACTAAGCAAGCATAATTTATAAAGTAAAGGGAGGAATTAATAATGACTGCAGACTTCTTTCAATTAATCGGATCATTATTTAGAATTCTAAAAGAGTTATTCAAGTAATACCTTGGCGGGACCCCAACAAAGAGAAATTGGATTCCCAAATTCTACAGGCAATGCAAGTTGGCGGGGCCCCAACAAAGAGAAATTGGATTCCCAATTTCTACAGACAATGCAAGTTGGGGTGGGACGACGAAATAAATTTTGCGAAAATATCATTTCTGTCCCACTCCCATTGGCATTTACGTAGTTTAAATGTGCAATTAGAATATATGTATAACAATATTAAACACGCGGTAAAACGAAGTCAGTCAATTCAAACTGATTTCGCCCACCGCGTGTTTTTAACATAGCTTAATAATTAATAAGCATTAATGTTCAATTTATATGGTTGTTTTCCAATAATAAACCTAAAGATATAGAATTCACGCAATATCATACCGACACCTATACATAATCCTAAAATGAATAGTAGTGATATCGCTAGAAAGACCATTGTATTATCCTCAAATATATTTGTATATGCAAACAATGAGTCTAGAATGATTGGATGTAATAAATAAATAAAGAATGAGAAAGCACTAATCATTTGAATCGTATTAAATAACATTGTTTTAAAATGCGTGCAAATACCCAAGATAACAATAAACATAATACTATTATATGGTGTTAATGAATATGAAAAGCTGGTAACGTTCCAATAGTCTCCATTTGCTAACGCAATAAACACAAAATAAGTAGCTACAGCTAATACAATCATAATAACTAAATAACGTTCTAAGAAATTTAAAACACGTTCGTAGTTATAACCCATATATGCACCTAAAAAGAAATAAAAAATCCATCCGAATATTATAGTGTTTTCACTTAATGGATAATAGTGTAGCACGGTATCGTGAAACGCTGTGTTGTTCGTAAAGTAATATAAAAATGATTGCTGTAAAATAAAAGATAACAATAATAATATTTTACTGTTGAATAGGTTATAGTTAATTTTAAAAATGATATAACTCAAAATAAAGAATTGCATGATAACAACGATAAAATAGCCATACCATTGACCTAATAGGACATTTTCAATAAATTGTTTTTGAAAACTTGTGTCAGTTAATAATGATTCACTATAACTGTAAAACAAACCCATTAATATGTAAGGAATCAATATATATTTTACGCGTGTAGTTAAGTATCTATAGGTGACTTTTTGGTAATTCAAGGTTGTCAGTAACTGTGACAAGATAATAAAGCAAGGTGTACCAAAAATGACAATATTACGAATATAGAACTGTAGTACTAAAGATCCTCCTTCCATATTCTCATGTTTTAAAGTAATTTGTGTTAATAAATGTGTAACAATAATAATTGCACATATAATGGCACGTAAATATACGAGCTCAAGTCTAATCTTTTTCATGGAATCCGTCCCATCTCTTAATTAAATGCTCAAAAGCATCATCACTAATTAATATTCTAGGGATGTAATAATCATTGGAGTTCGGAGTGACTGCTTTTTCCTCTAATGAAAAACCGTATGGAAGGAGTTGTTCCCCGGCAATTATCCGTCTTTAATCAAGCCATAAGGATAGGCTATAGTTTTCTGCGACTTTTTAAAGTTTTTAGTTAGATATTTTTCACTTTTGTTTAAATCTTTTATGATTGTAGCTTCAGAAGCTTTCATTAATTTTGACTTATTATTTTTAGATAAGTTATGCATATCGTGGGTATGTGTTTCAAATTCCCATAACCCAGTTTTATACATTTCTTTTAGTTCTTTTTTACTAATCATATCGAGGTTGTGAAAGTTTTCTTCCCCAACATGACCTGTGATAATAAACCCAGTTGCCGGTATTTTATATTTTTTTAAGATTGGATAAGCATTTTCATAAATAGTTTCATCCATATCATCAAAGTTAATCCATACACTTCGTTTTGGAAACTTACCTTTTTTCTTGTAATATAAAAATTCTTTCAAAGTTAAAAATTTAGCATCATGTGATTTTAGCCATTTTATTTGAGATTCAAATTGTGATTGGCTAACACTATAATTTTTAATTTCTTTACTACTAGAAAAGAAGTAAATGAAATTATTCAGAAAATTCGCTTTTCTTACACGGTGATAATTTAATGCCAGAGCACTATTTTCTTTATATTTCAGTTTTTTAGGTGGATCGTCATCTGCATTTGCAATATGATGACCATCCAGTGTGCTTACAGGCAATATGATCAAGATACTCAACACTAAAATTATTAATTTTCTATACTTCACGATTCTCTTCCTTTCTGCCATTTTTGAATCAATATGCTAATTGTAAAAAAAACAAAAATGATAATCGCGAAAATGCCCATAGTTTCAAATATATCTAAAATTTCAGTATTTTCAATGTTTAAAGCAACACGTATTGTATTGATACTTTCGTCATGAATTTCAAATATAGTACCAATATAAACGAGTAGAACAACTAAACAATATATCCAAAAGACACACGATATAGCGATAAGTGCTGTTTCTCTTATAATGTTTAGCGATGATTTTAGCGTTGGGTATTCCCTCTGTCTGGGCTTGACCATGTTGCGTAACCACCTTTCTTACGTTTTAATGCTTTTGGAAATGCGACAAGAACTACTGCTGCGTTAATAATCCAGTATACTGTCGGATACCAACTTACAAATATGAGTCCAGCCATATTCTTTTTCTCGTAGCGACTATCAATAAAGAGTGCGACTGTAAATTGAATAACGTTTATAAAAGTCATAGTAAATGATGATAGTAGAAATATTGAAAAACTATATGTCATAAATGTATAGTCTAAGAAGTTTGCTGTTATGAACAAATAGCCTAAATATAGAAGCACTATATATACCCATAAAATTGAGATGATTTGCTCAAACATCAAAATATATAAAGGAAACCTTTTCGTTTTCATTGTGCTAAAAAAGTCTCGTAGTAATACTTCGTGTCCCCCTTGAGCCCATCTCACGCGTTGCTTCCAAAGACCTCCCAATGTTTCTGGAACCAACATCCAACACATGGCAAGCGGTTCATACTTAATACGATATCCACGTAAATGCAATTTCCAAGAAACTGCAATATCTTCGGTAATCATATCAGTATCCCAGTAGCCAACGTCGACAACTGCACTTTTTTTAAATAGAGTGAAGACACCCGAAATAGTATTGACTGCGCCAGCAAGTGTCTGACTTCGCTTAATACAGCCAATTAAACTTGCATATTCTATCGTTTGAATTTTACCTAAAATAGAACTCTTATTTCGAATTCTAGGATTACCTGTAACTGCACCAAGTTTTGGATCATGTTTGAAATTTTCAATCATATAATATGGTGCATCTTGATCAACGATAGTATCTGCATCCAAGCACATTACATAATCATATGAAGCCTGTTTAATGCCTTGATTGAGTGCATTGGCTTTACCTCTGTTTTCTTGTAAATCGACGAAAATAAAGTCATTATTTTCTTTAATTTTATAGATGAGTTCTGCTGTATTATCTGAACTTCCATCATTAATGATAATAATTTCTTTTTTCTCGTATTTGAGTGCAAGAACATTAGACAACGTATCTTCAATCGTTTCACTTTCGTTATAACAGGCAAGTAAAAATGTAATGCCTTCTAATTCATCCACATTTATGTCAGGCTTCTTGTTCAATGAATATCTAATTTCTCTAGTAAAATAGAAATAAATTGAACCGACAATCCAGTAAATAGACATAAATACAGGATAAAAAAGCAAAAAGTTAAAAAATTGCAATTTCTTTACCTACCTTTCGTTAGTTAGGTTGTAAGCCATATGGTAATTGATAGTATTTTAATTTGCAATAGATTGTTGTTATAATTAAACGGAAATATTTGTAATTGCAACTTAATTTTCCTGTAACATAGTGTGATTAATTTTCAGTAGGGGGTTTTAAAAATTGAAGGATAAGATTATTGATAACGCAATAACCTTATTTTCAGAGAAGGGGTATGACGGTACAACACTTGATGATATAGCTAAAAGTGTAAATATAAAAAAAGCGAGTTTATATTACCATTTTGACTCGAAAAAAAGTATTTACGAACAAAGTGTTAAATGTTGTTTTGATTACCTTAATAATATTATTATGATGAATCAAAATAAATCGAACTATTCAATTGATGCTTTATATCAATTCTTATTTGAGTTTATTTTCGACATCGAAGAAAGGTATATTAGATGTTCAATTATCTAATACGCCTGAGGAATTTTCTGGAAATATTTACGGACAAATACAAGATTTAAATCAATCATTAAGTAAAGAGATAGCAAAATTCTATGATGAATCAAAAATAAAGATGACAAAAGAAGACTTTCAGAATTTAATATTGCTGTTTCTTGAAAGTTGGTATTTGAAAGCATCCTTTTCGCAAAAATTTGGAGCAGTGGAAGAAAGTAAAAGTCAATTCAAAGATGAAGTGTATTCGCTACTAAATATATTTTTGAAGAAATAATTTTTGTTACTAGTTTGTAATAATTAACTTACTTTTGTAAAAAAAGACATGAGATTATTTTTTTAAATCTATATAAAGTTGACAATACAACTCGAAATTGAGAATATTAAGATGTATATGAATTTTATAAATTAAATACAATACATTAATATAAATATCAATTGTTGCAAAATACGATTTGTTCAATGATTTGATAATATTATTCTTTATATTTGTGAATGGTTAAGTTTGTCTTTGAACATATTATAAAAGTGTAATGTTCCCCTGAAAAGAATAAGTTGTCATCTAATTACAGGAAATCCGCATAAATTAGATGAAATGGAAAGTAATAATTAATAATTTATTGATAAGCGCCTATGTGATGGTAAATCATGACATAGGCGCTTTTTTTATAAGTTTAAAATGTGAATAAAAATTATATAAATTAACCACATCTTTTTAAAAGATGTGGGCTTTATCATCATTAACCCAACTCACAGTGACGGGTTACGCAAAGTACCGAGTACGGGCACGCTCGGTGTTGTAAAGAGCAAATAATCAAGTAATGATGCTGCTTCTACTCGATTATAAGAAAGCCATAATAGAGACGATGGTATCTAGGTTTATTACTGATAGGTTTGGATATTTGAAGTTGGGCAATATTATATCTCAAACGAAAATATAAATAAATTATACATAACGACCAAGAATCATGATATAATTTTAAACGATAAAATATTTATATAAAAAATTAGAGAAAATGTAGTTGTGTATTTTTGTGGTCGTTAAACTAGATATAATTGTCCGATTTATAAAACATACATAATGAATACAATGATTGATTATGTGGAGGAAACCATGAAAGAAAAGTTTGATTTAGTAAAACTATTAAATATTCTAAAGAAGAATATTAAATTATTGCTTATTTTACCGGCAATATGTCTTGTAGTAAGTGCGGCATTAACCTTTTTTGTTATGCCTGACAAATATACTGCTTCTACTCAAATATTAGTAAACATGAAAAAGTCCTCAAGTGATTTAGCTTTCCAAAATGTTCAAAGTAGTTTGCAGTCTGTTAATACATATACGGAAATTATCAAAAGTCCAAGAATTCTAGATAAAGTATCTAGAGAGTTTGATGGTCAGTATTCAACAGCTGAGTTGAATTCGTTTTTAAAAGTAACCAATCAAACAAACTCTCAAATTATTACTGTATCAGTTACAACTGGGAATAAATCTGAATCTGACAAAATTGTTAATAGAATATCTAAAGTTTTTGCACATGACATGCCTAAAATTATGAGTGTTGATAATGTTACAATACTTTCCTCAGCACATGATAATGCTGTAAAAGTATCTCCAATAGTATCTGTTAACTTAGTAATCAGTATCATTGTTGGTATTGTTTTAGCAATATTGATTATTTTCTTAAAAGAATTATTAGATAAGCGTATTAAGACGGAAGAAGATGTTGAATCGCAACTAGGATTACCTATTTTAGGTTCAATACAAAAATTTTAATTTACGAGGAATTACCATGACGAATACACGAAGAAGTACATCAAGTTTAATTGTCCATGAACAACCAAAGTCACCTATTAGCGAGAAATTTCGAGGCATAAGATCAAATATTATGTTTGCAAATCCTGACAGTGCAGTTCAAAGCATTGTAATCACTTCAGAGGCACCAGGCGCAGGTAAGTCTACAATTGCAGCAAATTTAGCAGTTGCATATGCACAAGCAGGATATAAAACATTAATCGTAGACGGGGATATGCGTAAACCTACGCAGCACTATATTTTTAATTTGCCAAATAATGAAGGCCTATCAAGTTTATTGCTAAATTGGTCAACTTATCAAGACAGTATTATCTCAACTGAAATTGAAGATTTAGACGTCCTGACGTCTGGACCGATTCCGCCAAATCCATCAGAGTTAATCACATCAAGAGCATTTGCGAATTTGTATGACACATTATTGATGAATTATAACTTTGTAATTATCGATACGCCACCAGTGAACACAGTTACAGATGCGCAATTATTTTCAAAGTTTACCGGCAATGTTGTCTACGTAGTTAATTCGGAAAATAATAATAAAGATGAAGTTAAAAAAGGAAAAGAACTTATTGAAGCAACAGGTGCTAAATTATTAGGTGTAGTCTTAAATAGAATGCATAAAGATAAAAGTGCTAGTTACTATGCATATTATGGGACTGATGAATCATGATTGATATTCATAACCATATATTAGTTGATATAGATGATGGTCCTAAGACAATTGAAAAGAGTATTGCACTATTAAAGCAAGCTAAGGATGAAGGTGTAACAAGTATTGTAGCGACACCTCATCATTTGCATCCGAGATATGATAATACATTTCAACAAGTGCTTGTGAAATTGGCGGAGTTAAGAACGCATCCAGAAGTTCAAGCATTGGATATTAAATTATTTCCCGGGCAAGAAATTAGAATTACAGATTCGATTCTGCAAGGCTTAGATAATGGTAGTATTCAAGGTATTAATCGTTCGAAATATTTACTAATTGAATTTCCAACGGGCGAAGTACCACATTATACAAAACAATTGTTTTTTGAAATACAATCGAGAGGCTACATACCAATCATTGCACATCCTGAAAGAAATAGAAGTATCGCCAAAAATCCAGAAATATTATATGAACTTGTTGCAAATGGGGCATTGAGTCAATTAACATCGAGTTCTTTAGTTGGTGGATTTGGAAAAAACATTCAAAAGTTATCATTACAATTTATAGAATGTAATTTGGCTCATTTTGTAGCTTCAGATGCACATTCATGTGACCAAAGACCATTTTTGATGCAAGAATTATTTCACAATCATAAATTGAAGAAATATTCGAATGACATTGAAGCATTACTTCGAAATGCCAGTTCAGTAATCAATGATAATTTTGTTTATCTAGACAGACCGACTAAGCCAGGAAAAGTGAAGTCGTTTTTGAAATGGTTTTAACTAAATATATTTTTTCGAATTAGACTGGTATACATGTACCAGTCTTTTTGAGTATGCTTAAAATGAATTATAATTATGATTATTTGCTAATTCGTATAATACAACTTGTCTAATTGATTAAGGTGAATGGCTTTTAATAAAAAGACTCGTTTTTTATAGTGAAGGTAGTTTGAAAATAATGAATATAATGATGAAGGTATTATATTTGATATATAAGGCTAAGGAAGTGTTTTTATGGTATTAAGAAAAGTAATCATGCAGGACTTAGATCAAATTATTGCACTTGAAAATATTGGTTTTTCACCGGAAGAAGCTGCAACACCAGAGGCATTGAAATTGAGAATTGTACAAATTCAAGAAACTTTTATTGTAGCTGAAAAGAATGATGAAGTGATTGGATATATCAACGGTCCTGTCATAAAAGAGCGTTACATTAGCGATGATTTATTTAAAAATGTCCCCGCAAATAATAGTGAAGGTGGTTATATTAGTGTGTTAGGTCTTGTTGTAGCACCAAATTATCAAGGTCAGGGTATTGCAGGTCGCTTACTAAACTATTTTGAAAATCTTGCTAAGAATCAACATCGACATGGTGTAACGTTAACATGTCGAGAATCATTAATTTCTTTTTATGAAAAATATGGTTATCGTAATGAAGGTGTATCAGAATCATGTCATGGCGGTATTAAATGGTATAACCTTGTTAAAAATATAAAAAAGGATGATGAGGTGTAAATATGGCAGTTGTTTATGTAGCAGGAGGGTGTTTATGGGGTGTTGAAGCATTTTTCACAACAATACCTGGAATTATACATACAGAAGCAGGAAGAGCAAATGGAAGAAGCTCTAAATTAGACAGTCCGTATGATGGTTATGCTGAATGTGTCAAACTTCATTTTGATGATCGTATGTTAACAATTACAGACATCATGAATTATTTATTTGAAATTATTGATCCATACAGTGTGAATCGACAAGGAAATGATATTGGAGAAAAGTATCGAACGGGTTTATATAGTTGTGTAGATGACCACTTAATTGAAGCGCGTCAGTTCATTGAACGACGTAAAGACAGAGATAAAATTGCAGTGGAAGTCTTACCGCTGTCTAACTACATTAAAAGTGCTGAAGAACATCAGCAACATTTAGAAAAATATCCAGAAGATATGCATATGTGTCATATTTCAATAGATTTGCTAAATAAATACAAGTGATTTTCAGAGGAGAATAGATGTTTAAATTAACCGAAATCGGAGAAATACCTAGATATACTAAGAAAAGAGGTAGGTATTATGCATACGTTTGATGCACAATCATTAACTGCTAGAGAAAACTATAAATTATTAATTGGTTCAATTATTCCACGACCTATAGCTTTTGTTACAACATTAAATCAAGATGCATCAGTAAATGCAGCACCATTTAGTTTTTTTAATATAGTTAATAATCATCCGCCAATGATTGCTATTGCAGTTCAACGTGCAGGAGGTAAGAGAAAAGATACTGCATTGAATATAGAACGGACTGGAGACTTTGTTGTGCATATTACAGACGAAGATAATGTTCAAGATATTAATGAGACTGCAGCGCCGTTAGCATATGGTGACAGTGAGTTGAGTCGTACAGAATTATCACTTTTAACATCTACAACGATTAAGACGCCAGGAATTAAAGACGCGAAAATGAGATTCGAATGTAAACTATCGCAAATGATATTGCTTGGAGATGTATTAGATGGGGCTGACTTAATAATAGGCGAAATTGTAACTTATCATATTGATGACAGTATTTATGAGGGTAATTTTAAAATCAATCCACACGCATTACAGGCTGTTTCTCGTTTAGCCGGAAATGATTATGCTAAATTAGGGGGAATATTTACAATAGATAGACCTGAAAAATAACAAAACACATGCTATAGCGGTGTACCGTTTATGGATTGTATCAAAAGTACACAGGTGCTAAAGTATGTGCTTCTAAAATGAAGACTATTTTTTATTACAAGAAAATGTATCTAGTAAACTTAAAGTAGCAAGACCTAATAAATCTAATGCATGTTGTGCACCTTTTTTACCTTGGCCAGCTTCGAAATGTTTGTAAGCAGCTGCACTTAAAATACCTATTGTTGATAGCGAAGCAAGGCGAGAAATGTTTTTATTGATAAAGCTAGCTGAGTATAAAGCAGCAGTAGTTGCTTCTGCAATGCCGACGTATTTTACAAGTTCTTTTTGCAAACCAAAAGTATGTTCAAACAGTTCAATCATACCCTTATCTTCTTGCAATTTAGGTTTACTGGCTTGGTATAGCTCTTTCGCAAGTTTTAAATTGGTCACGTAACGTAAAATCATATTTTTATTCCTCCCAATATTTGATTTTTTGAAAAACGGTTGTTTTATCATTTTACCCGTTTCTTCAAAAATGAATCTCTTATGTAACATGTGTAGTTCAGGAATGTTTGCTATGGAAATATAATTCTGTTCACTCAAAATGTATGAAATTAATGTGTAGTTTTATCGAGTTGCTCTTTTAATTTGGTTAGATTGTTTTTTAGAGAAGCGGTACTATTTTTAAGTGCATCAACAGATTTACCTTCGTTTTGAGACATTGCGTTTATAACAGCATGAAGTTCCGTTTCTAACATGTCGGCGTCACCTTTAGCATTAGAACTTAATACTTTAATATCTCTTAAAAGGCTATCTGATAGTAGTGCATTTTTGCCAGCTACCAATTTCGAATTGTAATTCCAACCGCTACTTAACTCAATAGCATCTAAATGGGTTATATGATTATTTGTTCTCATTATACTTTCCTCCCTCGATGGAAATTACATTAGTATCCGATTTTAAACGGCCATTTCCATCTACCATTGACGGGGAAACATCATCTTTATAAAACTGTACAAATTTTGTGCTAGGATATGATTGCATAACGTCATTTATAGATTTTTGTAGGTTCCAAACATAGTTAGCAACAGTCTCTCTGTTCTCACCTTTATCGTAATAGGCAATAAACTCGGACTTCATATTTTTTTGTATTTGAGGATATTTATTAATCAAAGATTGTAATTGTTGATTTAATGCATCTCCTTTTAAGTGCATAACAGGTTTGAATTCTTTTTTGAACTTATCCAAATCATCGATACTGTCTGTGTTGAAATTCAAAAATTGTTTAGTAACACCATTGAATTCTTGTTTCTTTTGAAGTTTTTCATTCATGGCATAATAACCGTTTTTCTCAACTTCTGATTTGAATTTTAATCGAGCTTGTTCAATTTCAGGTTCATAACGCTTATACATCATGGCTGCAACTGCCGCTGATGTTTCATTTATATGACCAGGTGTAAATGTTGTGATAGCTATGCCATTTCCAGACTCAACAAATATCAGTCTAAATTGAAAGGGAACGTCATAATTGACAGTACCGACGACTACTAAACCATCTACCTTACTTTTTCGCTAAATCCAGATTTATTAGTATAGGCCTCAACTAAATTAATTTTACAATCATAACCAAATGTATCTTTCACATAGTCTTTATATTTTTTTATCGCTTCACCTTTATGTTTTTTCAGAAATACTTCATTTCTTTTTTTATGTTCACCAATATATTTACCATCATAATTTTTGACGCTAACCGTCTTTGGAATATCTTTTGTTTGGTTCTTTGATATGAAAGAGCAACCGCTTATTATGATTGATGTGCATAATAAGATTCGCATAATTTTTCTCATATCTTCATTAGCTCCTTTGTATTAGCTGTTTTTCAGTTGATAGGCAAATTATACAAAAACTAAAATAATGTTATTCAATATTATTATAAGCTAATCTTGATTATATTAACTAATATTAATTAAATTAACAAAAAACATCATTAAATATTAATTGCATAAATCCTTATCTAAAATTTTCGAATCAAGAACACAAATTATAAGCAACCACGTCATATATAGTTTCTTCTTATAAATAAATTGATTATTTATATTAGACGCTTATGTCATGAGAGCGTAACCTTAAATGTAATTACTAATAAGGGGTGAGGATAGAATGAATTATTCGCCGAAGCAAGGTGTAAGGAGTCATGGCTTACCACACGATCCATTTAAAAGTAGTACAGTACCACGTCCAATAGGGTGGATCTCTACTGTATCGAAAGATGGGAAAGATAATTTAGCACCTTATAGTCAGTATCAAAACTTAACATGGGATCCGCCTATGGTTATGTTCGCAGCAAATCAATCTGTTCTTGGTGATCATGAGCGTAAAGATACAGTAAAAAATGCAGAAGAGACAGGGTGGTTTGTATGGAACATGGCCACGTATGATTTAAGAGAAGCTGTTAATTTATCGTCGAAGGCACTACCACCTGAAGAGGATGAATTTGAATATGCAGGTGTGACGAAAGAAGCATGTATAGAAGCACCAGGTTATCGAGTCAAAGAATCGCCAGTACATTTTGAATGTGAGTACGTTCAAACGATTCGTATTCCGACAGGAGACACTGTATCAACCGTTGATATTGTTATAGGAAGAGTTGCTCAGGTTCATATTGACGATAAGTTCATTCTTGATAATGGTAAATTAGACATTAAGTCGATTAAACCTATTGCTAGGTTAGGATATTATGATTACACGGTTGTGAATGAAATATTTGAAATGAAAGCACCATCAGCTTCTAAAGAAGAGCTTGCAGGTTTAGAAGGAAGAAATTTTGATAATCAATCAGATAACAAGGAATAGTGAATTCAATCATTTTCAATACATCGAAACTACACATTGAAATTAGTTTCGATGTATTTTTATATTTCAAAACCGGGAAGCGATATGTCGCTATATTTATAATTTCAAAGAAGAATTTTTTAGAAATTCAGATATATAACACTAGGTTTATTGAAAATATATTGATATTACTTTAATATTAAAGATGTAATATAAATATAATATTTATCTTTTAGTTGTAAATTGACTATTAATGAATAAAAGGTGGATGATAAATACATTTTAATAAAAAGACATTTTTACTAAATAAGTAAAAGTTATCTAAATTGATAAACATTGATTTCAAAATTATATA
>OBZE01000191.1_pt1 | contig 37547 bp, 32 predicted proteins | sample 1476901 | NCBI WGS metagenome assembly OBZE01 (sample SAMEA2580235, study PRJEB22360) | human gut metagenome | biome: human gut; feature: human-associated habitat; material: faeces | place: Denmark | collected 2008/2010 | reverse complement strand
GTTTATACAGTGGAATCATTGCCGTTTGAACATTATATGCATCATCCGTCACCAATCAATAAAAATTACCAAGAGTGGTTTAATAATTATGAAGAATTACCGAAAATGACCAAAGTTAAATATATTCCATTTGGTTCTGACGATTCATAACTTATTCTTACCTATAAAAATTTATAATAGCAGCATAAAAATATTAAAAAGTAGACATAATCATGAAATGATAATGTGCATCTCAAAAGTTGGACTTTTAACCTGACTTTATTGAGTGCTCATCAAGAACAATCATGATTATGTCTTTTTATTTTTTAGCTTAGTCTATATAGTCACTTGTTTTATTTGAAATTAGGTCGTGTATAAATACTCTATGAGATAGTTTCTTTAATTACGACATCACAGTCGAATATGCTAAAATATATATAAATTAGTTCTGGAGGTTAAAATTGTGAATAAATTAGTATTAATCGATGGTAATAGCTTAAGTTTTAGAGCTTTTTATGCATTACCTTTGTTATCAAACAAAGCAGGCATTCATACCAATGCAGTATATGGTTTTGCAATGTTACTAGAGAAGATTTTAAAAGAAGAAAAGCCAAATCATTTTTTAGTAGCGTTTGATGCAGGTAAAACGACTTTCAGACATGAAAAATATAGTGAATATAAAGGTGGACGCCAGAAAACGCCGCCTGAACTAAGTGAGCAATTTCCTTATATACGCCAATTATTAGATGCTTATCATATTAAACGTTATGAATTAGATAACTATGAGGCAGATGATATTATCGGAACTTTAAGTAAAGAAGCAGATAAAGCGGGCTTTCAGACAATTATTATTACGGGAGACCGAGATTTAACACAACTTGCAACGGATAATGTAACCATTTATTACACTAAAAAAGGTGTTACTGATGTTGATCATTATACACCTGACTTTATTGCTGAAAAATACAACGGGTTAACACCTAATCAAATTATTGATATGAAGGGATTAATGGGAGATACTTCTGATAATATACCAGGTGTTGCAGGTGTTGGAGAGAAAACAGCAATAAAATTGCTGAACCAATTTGACACAGTAGAAGGTGTTTATGAACATTTAGATGAAATTTCAGGTAAAAAGTTAAAAGAAAAACTTCAAAACAGCAAAGAAGATGCATTAATGAGTAAAGAATTAGCAACGATTAATGTAGATAGTCCGATTGAAGTAAAACTTGAAGATACGTTAATGACTCATCAAGATGAACAACAAGAAAAAATCGAATTGTTTAAGAAGTTAGAATTCAAACAATTGTTGGCTGACATTGATCAATCAGCAAGTGGTGAAGATGCAATAGAAAAGACATTTGAAATTGAAACGTCTTTTGATAATGTTGATTTTACTTCATTGAAAGAAGCGACCATCCATTTCGAATTAGACGGTGGCAACTATTTGCGAAATAATATTTTAAAATTCTCTTTATTTACAGGTGAGAAACATATTGTAATTAATGCGGATGACATAATTAATTATGCTGAACTAGTTTCATGGTTAGAAAATCCGAATACGAAAAAAGTCGTATATGATGCTAAAAAAACATATGTAGCATCACATAGATTGGGAATTGATATTCAAAATATTTCATTCGATATTATGTTGGCCAGTTATATAATTGATCCATCTCGTACGATTAGTGATGTTCAATCAGTTGTTTCATTGTACGGTCAAAGTTTTGTGAAAGACGATGTGAGTATATATGGAAAAGGTAAGAAATTTAAGGTACCTGAAGATGATGTTTTAAATCCATATGTTGCTTCTATTACTGATGCAATTTACTTTGCGAAACCAAATATGGATAAACAATTAGAAGAATACAATCAGGTAGAACTCTTAGCTGATTTAGAGCTACCGCTAGCTAAGATTTTAAGTGAAATGGAAGAAATTGGTATATATACAGATGTTCATGATTTAGAAGAAATGGAAAAAGAAATTCAAGAAAAATTAGACGTCTTGATTCGAAATATCCATGATGCAGCTGGTGAAGATTTTAATATAAATTCTCCTAAGCAATTAGGTGTTGTATTGTTTGAGACATTACAATTACCTGTTATTAAAAAGACGAAAACAGGATATTCTACTGCTGTAGATGTCTTAGAGCAATTGCAAGGTGAACATCCTATCATTGATTATATTTTAGAATATCGTCAATTATCTAAGTTGCAGTCTACTTATGTTGAAGGATTGCAAAAGGTAATTAGTGATGATCAACGTATCCATACACGTTTTAACCAAACTTTAGCGCAAACTGGACGTTTATCAAGTGTAGATCCTAATTTACAAAATATTCCGGTTAGACTTGAAGAAGGGCGTAAAATAAGAAAAGCCTTTAAACCAACTTCAAAAGATAGCGTTATATTATCAGCAGATTATTCTCAAATTGAATTGCGTGTATTAGCACACATTACACAAGATGAGAGTATGAAAGAAGCATTTATCAACGGCGATGATATTCATACAGCAACTGCTATGAAAGTATTTGGTGTAGAAGCTGATCAAGTCGATAGTTTAATGCGTCGTCAAGCAAAAGCGGTTAACTTTGGAATTGTTTATGGGATAAGTGATTATGGTTTAAGTCAAAGTTTAGGTATTACTCGTAAAAAAGCAAAAGCATTCATTGATGATTATTTAGCTAGTTTTCCAGGTGTAAAACAATATATGTCTGATATTGTAAAAGATGCCAAAGCTTTAGGTTTCGTGGAAACATTGCTACATCGTCGACGCTATATTCCTGATATTACGAGTCGTAACTTTAATTTACGTGGCTTTGCTGAACGTACTGCTATGAATACGCCAATACAAGGCAGTGCTGCAGATATCATTAAACTGGCAATGGTTAAATTTGCGCAAAAAATGAAAGAGACAACATATCAAGCTAAACTATTATTACAAGTACACGATGAATTAATTTTTGAAGTACCTAAGTCAGAAGTAGATTCATTTAGTGAATTTGTAGAAGAGATAATGGAAAATGCATTGCAATTAGATGTTCCATTAAAAGTAGACTCAAGTTATGGTGCAACTTGGTATGATGCAAAATAAAGTGAGGTTAATGGTGTGCCCGAATTACCAGAAGTAGAACATGTAAAAAGAGGAATTGAACCCTACGTTATAAATCAGAAAATTGAACACGTTATATTTTCGGATAAAGTAATCGAAGGTAAAGCTCAAGGCAAGGAAACAATTATAAAAGGAATTGAATTAGATACTTTTAAAACTTTATCGGAAGGCTATACCATTACTAATGTAGAACGAAGAAGTAAATATATCGTTTTTCAACTAGATAATAAACGAGAACAACGTACATTAATTAGCCATTTAGGTATGGCGGGTGGTTTTTTCATTGTAGATGAACTTGAAGATATTATGATACCTAATTATCGTAAGCATTGGCATGTTATTTTTGAGCTGTCAAATGACAAAAAGTTAATTTATTCAGATATACGTCGTTTTGGAGAAATTAGAAATGTTGCGTCTGTAGCATCTTATCCTTCATTTCTGGAAATAGCGCCTGAACCTTTTACAAATGAAGCATTGACGTATTATTTAAATCGAATTCATCAACAGTCTAATAAGAATAAACCAATCAAACAAGTGATTTTGGATCATAAAGTAATCGCAGGTTGCGGAAATATTTACGCATGTGAAGCGTTGTTTCGTGCAGGTGTTTTACCAGATAAAAAAGTAAAAGACTTAACACACCAACAACAAGAAATGGTTTTTTATTATGTTAGAGAAGTACTAGAAGAAGGTATTAAGCATGGCGGTACAAGTATTTCAGATTATCGTCATGCTGATGGAAAAACTGGTGAGATGCAATTGCACCTCAATGTATATAAGCAGCCGGTATGCAAAGTGTGTGGAAGTCAAATTGAAACAAAAATCATCGCGACAAGAAATAGTCATTATTGTCCAGTATGTCAAAAATAAAGAAAGAGTGAAATTATGCCGAAAGTTATTGGTCTAACAGGTGGAATCGCCTCAGGAAAATCAACAGTATCAGAACTCTTATCCGTATTCGGTTTTAAAGTAGTAGATGCTGATAAAGCAGCCAGGGAAGCTGTTAAAAAGGGGAGTAAAGGTTTAGCTCAAGTACGAGAAGTCTTTGGTGATGAAGCAATTGATGAAAATGGTGAGATGAATCGTCGTTATATGGGTGATTTAGTGTTTAACCATCCAGAAAAACGCTTAGAATTAAATGCTATCATACATCCTATCGTGCGAGATATTATGGAAGAAGAAAAGCAAGAATATTTAAAACAAGGATATAATGTAATCATGGATATTCCATTATTATTTGAAAATGAATTGGAAAATACAGTAGACGAAGTGTGGGTTGTATACACTTCTGAAAGTATACAAATGGATCGTTTAATGCAACGTAATAATTTGTCATTAGAAGATGCAAAAGCTCGTGTCTATAGCCAAATTTCTATTGATAAAAAAAGCCGAATGGCCGATCATGTTATCGATAATTTAGGGGATAAACTTGAATTAAAACAAAACCTTGAGAGATTGTTAGAAGAAGAAGGTTATATTGAAAAGCCGAATTACGGAGAAGGAGATTAATATTACTCTATAAATAAGTCATTACTTTACGTATGCGTGGATGTATGTAAGTAATGACTATTTTTTATAAAAAAGATAAATAAATCAACGGAAAACGCTTTCAAATTTCATATAATATGCTATACTAATTCCATAAAGTATAACACATAAAAATCAAGGGGTGCTTTTAATGTCAACGAATATTGCAATTAATGGTATGGGTAGAATTGGAAGAATGGTATTACGTATTGCATTACAAAATAAAAATTTAAATGTAGTAGCGATAAATGCTAGTTATCCACCCGAAACAATTGCACATTTAATCAATTACGATACAACACATGGAAAATATAATCTAAAAGTAGAACCGATTGAAAATGGATTGCAAGTTGGAGATCACAAAATTAAATTGGTTGCTGATCGCAATCCTGAAAACTTGCCATGGAAAGAATTAGATATCGATATTGCTATAGATGCAACTGGTAAATTTAATCATGGTGATAAAGCCATCGCACATATTAAAGCAGGTGCCAAAAAAGTATTGTTAACTGGTCCTTCAAAAGGTGGACATGTTCAAATGGTAGTTAAAGGCGTAAATGATGACCAATTAGATATAGAAGCATTTGACATTTTTAGTAATGCTTCATGTACTACTAATTGCATTGGTCCAGTTGCAAAAGTTTTAAATAATCAGTTTGGAATAGTTAATGGTTTAATGACTACTGTTCACGCTATTACAAATGACCAAAAAAATATTGATAATCCACATAAAGACTTAAGACGTGCACGCTCATGTAATGAAAGCATTATTCCTACTTCTACTGGTGCGGCGAAAGCTTTAAAAGAAGTATTACCAGAATTAGAAGGTAAATTACACGGCATGGCATTACGTGTACCAACAAAGAATGTATCGCTCGTTGATTTAGTTGTTGATTTAGAAAAAGAAGTAACTGCAGAAGAAGTAAACCAAGCTTTTGAAAATGCAGGTTTAGAAGGTATCATTGAAGTCGAACATCAACCACTAGTGTCTGTTGATTTTAATACTAATCCACATTCAGCTATTATTGATGCAAAATCAACAATGGTTATGTCGGGGAATAAAGTAAAAGTTATTGCTTGGTATGATAATGAATGGGGTTATTCAAATAGAGTTGTAGATGTCGCTGAGCAAATTGGAGCACTTTTGACATCAAAAGAAACTGTAAGTGCAAGTTAATACAATTAATTTATAGCCTAACTCTGACCTCGGAGTTAGGTTTTTTATTTTTAATATAATAATATTGTCATGCTTATTACTTAATAAGTAACGATATAATGTTTTTTATTGTTTCATTATTTGGTTAAATGAATTAAATTGAGGGATTCTTTTTTCATCTCTAGATTTATAGTATAATTAGGCATAATCAAAATAAAGAGGGTGATGTAATGAAATGCCCGAAATGTAATTCTACACAATCTAAAGTTGTAGATTCAAGGCATGCCGATGAATTAAATGCCATTCGAAGACGAAGAGAATGTGAAAATTGTGGAACACGTTTCACTACATTTGAACATATCAGCTTATAGTTGTGAAAAAAGATGGCACAAGAGAGCAGTTTTCAAGAGAAAAAATACTTAATGGACTTGTGCGTTCTTGTGAGAAACGACCAGTTAGATATCAACAACTTGAAGACATAACAAACAAGGTTGAATGGCAATTACGAGATGAAGGTCATACGGAAGTGTCTTCACGAGATATAGGTGAACACGTTATGAACTTGTTAATGCATGTTGATCAAGTTTCATATGTTAGATTTGCATCAGTCTATAAAGAATTTAAAGATGTTGATCAATTGTTAGCATCGATGCAAGGGATTTTAAGCGAAAACAAACGGAGTGATGCTTAAATGGGACGACAAGCCTTTGAATTCGGCTTAAGACCAAAGGATCAATTCAAAGTTATGCAACACTTTGATTTAAATACGAATCATTTAGAGGTATTGAATCGACTGTATACACCGCTAATTGGAACACAAGCAGTGGGTTTATACCATTTTATGACTCAATTCGTTAAAGAAAGTCATAATGAAACATTGATTCTTTCTCATTATATTTTTATGAATGAACTTAAAATTAATTTACTAGAGTTTAGACAACAAATGGACTTACTTGAAGCGATTGGATTGTTAAAGGCGTTTGTCAAACATGATGAACAAGAAACACAATTTGTTTACCAATTAATTCAACCGCCTTCAGCACATTTATTTTTTAATGATCCAATGTTGTCAATCTTTTTATATAGTGAAGTCGAGCATCGTCGATTTCATGAGTTGAAGAAATACTTTGAGTACCAACAAATTGATTTGAGTGAATTTAAACAGGTAACGAGACAATTTACTGATGTTTTTAAAGTGCCGTCTACAAAAATAGATATCGATACAAGTGATATTCCGATTAATGAACCGTACCAAGGAATCGATTTATCAAATGAATCTTTTGATTTTGAAATGTTGAGACAAATGTTAGGTAAACATTTTATTAGTCAAGACATTGTTACCAAAGATGCAAAGCGTTTAATTACACAACTCGCGACTTTATATGGTTTAACAGCAGATGGCATGAAGCATGTTATTTTAAATTCAATTACAAGTGGACAACAGTTATCCTTTGAAGAAATGCGTAAACAAGCACGCTCGTATTACTTAATGGAACACGAAAATCAAATGCCTAAATTACAGGTGAAATCTCCTGCTACATCATCTTCGACGGCCAAATCTACAGAAGCGAATCCAAAGCCACAAAGTGATGAATGGTTTGAATTACTTGAACAAACGAGTCCAATTGATATGTTAGCTTCTTGGTCTGAATCAGAACCAACTATATCGCAAAAGACATTGGTTGAAGAATTAATTGAACGTGAAAAAATGTCTTTTGGTGTCATTAATATTTTGTTGCAATTTGTCATGTTAAAAGAAGATATGAAACTTCCTAAAGCGTATATTTTGGAAATAGCATCAAATTGGAAGAAAAAAGGTATTAAGACAGCTAAAGAAGCATATAATTACGCTAAAAAAGTTAATCAACCTAAAAATGAGGGTTCTAGCGGAAATTACCAAAAGCGTGGTTCATACTATGGGCAGCGTAATCGCATTTCAAAAGAAAAAACACCTAAATGGTTAGAAAATAGAGATAAACCTAGTGAACAAGATTCGGCTAAAGATAATAGCGTAGATGATCAACAATTAGAGCAAGATCGACAAGCATTTCTAGATAAATTATCTAAAAAATGGGAGGAGGACAGTCAATAATGAAGCAATTTAAAAGTATAATTAACACGTCGCAGGACTTTGAAAAAAGAATAGAAAAGATAAAAAAAGAAGTAATCAATGACCCAGATGTTAAGCAATTTTTGGAAGCGCATCGAGCTGAATTAACGAATGCTATGATTGATGAAGACTTAAATGTGTTACAAGAGTATAAAGATCAACAAAAACATTATGACGGTCATAAATTTGCTGATTGTCCAAATTTCGTAAAGGGGCATGTGCCTGAGTTATATGTTGATAATAACCGAATTAAAATACGCTATTTACAATGTCCATGTAAAATCAAGTACGACGAAGAACGCTTTGAAGCTGAGCTAATTACATCTCATCATATGCAACGAGATACTTTAAACGCCAAATTGAAAGATATTTATATGAATCATCGAGACCGTCTTGATGTAGCTATGGCAGCAGATGATATTTGTACAGCAATAACTAATGGGGAACAAGTGAAAGGCCTTTACCTTTATGGTCCATTTGGGACAGGTAAATCTTTTATTCTAGGTGCAATTGCGAATCAGCTCAAATCTAAGAAGGTACGTTCGACAATTATTTATTTACCGGAATTTATTAGAACATTAAAAGGTGGCTTTAAAGATGGTTCTTTTGAAAAGAAATTACATCGCGTAAGAGAAGCAAACATTTTAATGCTTGATGATATTGGGGCTGAAGAAGTGACTCCATGGGTGAGAGATGAGGTAATTGGACCTTTGCTACATTATCGAATGGTTCATGAATTACCAACATTCTTTAGTTCTAATTTTGACTATAGTGAATTGGAACATCATTTAGCGATGACTCGTGATGGTGAAGAGAAGACTAAAGCAGCACGTATTATTGAACGTGTCAAATCTTTGTCAACACCATACTTTTTATCAGGAGAAAATTTCAGAAACAATTGAATTTTAAAATGATTGGTGTATAATGAATACAAATCTAAATCGTTTAAATGATTGAAGACAAGATGATCTAATCAATATTACACAGAAAGCCATTGTTTGATGAGAATATGGTTAATAAATTAGATGATTACTACTTCATTTATGGTATTTGTAATGAATACCCGGATCAAGACCGTTATCTTAAGTAGAGATATTTAATACATAACTTGTATTAAATAACTAGGGTGGTACCACGACGATCTCGTCCCTTGTATAGGGGCGGGATTTTTTGTTTTTTTCAGACATAAATGTTTGTTGGTGTCATAAATTCTCTGTTTATTGTTAATAGGTTTAATGTTAAAACGATGATTGTTGTTCAATTTTTTAACGAGGTCAGATAAAAGTATTTATAAAGCAAATAGGAGGGTTTAACATGGAACAAATTAATATTCAATTTCCAGATGGTAATAAAAAGGCGTTTGATAAAGGTACTACTACTGAAGATATAGCACAATCAATTAGTCCTGGATTACGTAAAAAAGCTGTTGCCGGCAAATTTAACGGGCAACTTGTAGATTTAACTAAACCGCTTGAAACTGATGGATCAATTGAAATTGTGACACCAGGTAGTGAAGAAGCGTTAGAGGTATTACGTCATTCTACTGCACATTTAATGGCACACGCGATTAAAAGGTTATATGGTAATGTTAAATTTGGTGTAGGTCCTGTAATAGAAGGTGGCTTCTACTATGACTTCGACATTGACCAAAACATCTCATCTGATGACTTTGAACAAATTGAAAAAACAATGAAACAAATCGTTAACGAAAATATGAAAATCGAACGAAAAGTGGTTTCACGAGATGAAGCGAAAGAGTTATTCAGCAATGATGAATACAAATTAGAATTAATCGACGCGATTCCTGAAGATGAAAATGTAACATTATATAGTCAAGGTGATTTTACTGATTTATGTCGTGGAGTTCACGTTCCATCAACAGCTAAAATTAAAGAGTTTAAACTATTATCTACAGCAGGTGCATACTGGCGTGGAGATAGTAACAACAAAATGTTACAACGTATTTATGGTACTGCTTTCTTTGATAAAAAAGAATTAAAAGCACATTTACAAATGTTAGAAGAGCGTAAAGAACGTGATCATCGTAAAATTGGTAAAGAGTTAGAATTATTCACAAATAGCCAATTAGTTGGTGCTGGTTTGCCATTATGGTTACCTAACGGTGCAACAATTAGACGTGAAATTGAACGTTACATTGTTGATAAAGAAGTTAGCATGGGGTATGACCACGTTTATACACCCGTACTTGCTAATGTTGATTTATACAAAACATCTGGTCACTGGGATCACTATCAAGAAGATATGTTCCCACCAATGCAGTTAGATGAAACTGAATCTATGGTATTACGTCCAATGAACTGTCCACATCATATGATGATTTATGCGAATAAACCACACTCATATCGTGAATTACCTATACGTATCGCTGAGCTAGGAACTATGCATAGATATGAAGCAAGTGGTGCTGTATCAGGATTACAACGTGTTCGAGGTATGACTTTAAATGATTCACATATCTTTGTTCGACCTGATCAAATTAAAGAAGAATTCAAACGCGTTGTAAACATGATTATTGATGTATATAAAGACTTTGGTTTCGAGGATTATAGCTTTAGATTAAGTTATAGAGACCCTGAAGATAAAGAAAAGTACTTTGATGATGATGACATGTGGAATAAAGCTGAAAATATGCTTAAAGAGGCAGCGGATGAGCTTGGCTTATCGTACGAAGAAGCGATTGGTGAAGCGGCATTCTATGGTCCGAAACTAGATGTTCAAGTTAAAACAGCGATGGGTAAAGAAGAGACATTATCAACAGCACAACTTGATTTCTTATTACCAGAACGTTTTGATTTAACTTATATTGGTCAAGATGGTGAACATCATCGTCCAGTTGTTATTCATCGTGGTGTTGTATCAACAATGGAACGATTTGTAGCATTTTTAACTGAAGAAACTAAAGGTGCATTCCCAACTTGGTTAGCGCCAAAACAAGTTCAAATCATTCCAGTTAACGTTGATTTACATTATGATTATGCGCGCCAATTACAAGATGAATTGAAATCTCAAGGCGTTCGTGTAAGTATTGATGACCGTAATGAAAAAATGGGTTATAAAATTAGAGAAGCTCAAATGCAAAAAATACCTTATCAAATCGTAGTTGGGGATAAGGAAGTTGAAAATAATCAAGTGAATGTGCGTCAATATGGATCACAAGACCAAGAAACAGTTGAAAAAGATGAATTTATCTGGAATCTAGTTGATGAAATTCGTTTGAAAAAACATAGATAGACAGTTGTCGCAATAAAATGCTTTGAAACTTTTATTGCGTATCAAGTTTTACAGGGTTGATTATGCGTGATGAATCCTGTATATTACAAGTTAGTTAAAATATTAAATTGAGTTAGAGGTTGCATGTTTAATTAGTAACTTGTCAGAAGTATTTATGGTACATAAGTTGAACAAGTGAAAGGTAAAGATGCCGAAATAGATATAAACCATAAATTATATCTATTGGGACAGTTTTCGAATAGGAACTGTACTGTCACAGAATGTGATGTGCTACCTTATATAGATAATTGCCAAAGTGGTTGCATATCTTAAAGGTATGTAGCCACTTTTTTACTTTTAATATCACTATATTCTGTAAAAAAAGGGTATGAAAGTAAATAAAGGTTATTTATTACTTGGCCTCTAAAACATGGAAAGGGAGCTTATATGTCAAAAGTTCAAAATGAAAGTAACAATGTTGTCAAAAGGGGACTTAAAGATCGTCATATTTCTATGATTGCGATTGGGGGTTGTATTGGTACAGGTTTATTTGTAACTTCTGGTGGAGCAATTCATGATGCAGGTGCTTTGGGTGCATTAATAGGATACGCAATTATCGGAATAATGGTATTTTTCTTAATGACGTCACTTGGCGAAATGGCTACTTATTTGCCAGTATCAGGCTCATTTAGTACATATGCTACAAGATTTGTTGATCCATCTTTAGGGTTTGCGCTTGGTTGGAACTATTGGTTTAACTGGGTAGTAACTGTAGCAGCAGATATTACGATTGCAGCACAAGTCATTCAATATTGGACACCATTACAAGGCATACCAGCTTGGGCATGGAGTGCGTTGTTCTTAGTTATAATTTTTAGTCTGAATTCGTTATCGGTTCGCGTCTATGGTGAAAGTGAATACTGGTTGGCATTGATAAAAGTGGTTACAGTTATTGTTTTCATTGCAATTGGTTTATTAACGATTGTCGGAATCATGGGTGGTCATGTTGTAGGATTCGAAATATTTAATAAAGGTGAAGGTCCTATTCTTGGTGGAAATCTAGGCGGAAGTTTATTATCTATTTTAGGTGTATTCTTAATTGCTGGTTTTTCATTCCAAGGTACAGAGTTAATAGGTATTACAGCTGGGGAATCAGAAAATCCTGAACGTGCTGTGCCGAAAGCGATTAAACAAGTATTCTGGAGAATTTTATTATTTTACATTTTAGCCATTTTTGTTATCGGTATGTTAATTCCTTATGATAGTAGTGCATTAATGGGAGGCGGTAATGACGTTGCAACCTCTCCGTTCACGCTAGTTTTTAAAAATGCAGGATTTGCTTTTGCAGCCTCATTTATGAATGCTGTTATCTTAACATCAGTTTTATCAGCAGGTAACTCTGGAATGTATGCCTCAACGCGTATGCTTTATTCAATGAGTAAAGATAAATTGGCGTTTGAAACATTTGGGAAAACAAATAAAAATGGTGTGCCATATATGTCTTTATTAGTAACTGCAATTATTGTAGTCATCATATTTGTGGTACAAAGTGTTACAGAAGGTGCTTATCAATACATCGTTGCTGCAAGTGGGTTAACTGGCTTTATTGCCTGGGTAGGTATCGCAGTGAGTCATTACCGATTTAGAAGGGCATTTGATAAACAAAATTATGATAAATCTAAATTGAAATATACAGCTAAATGGTTTCCGTTCGGACCTATTTTTGCAGCTATTTTATGTATTGTTGTAATCATCGGTCAAGATGTTGACTTTATTAAAACAGGAGATTTTAATTTTAGTCGCTTCTTAATTACGTATATGGGAATCCCAGTATTTTTAGCATTCTTTATTTATCATAAGCTTCGATATAAAACGAAGAAAATTCCATTAGAACAAGTAGATTTACGTCAAGACGTGTCAATGGATGAAATAAAAGGTTAAAATAAAAATAATTACAGTTATGGTGTTGACTTAAATGTGAATTGTTGATATGATTAACAACGTTGAATACGAAACGAACCAAGTAGAAGCACCCGCTTCTCACCTGTAGCGACGCATAAAGCAGTTGGCAGGTTAATCACATTACACATAACTGTGTATTAGGAAGAGCGGGTATTTTATACCTGCTCTTCCTTTTTGCTTGGTGCAAATTTCGTAAAAATTTTGGAGGTGTCAACCATAGCAAAAGATCAAACTCAAATCAATGACAAAATTCGTGCAAAAGAATTACGTTTAATCAGTCAAGATGGTGAACAAATTGGTGTTAAATCAAAGCGTGAAGCTTTAGAAATGGCTGAACGTGTAGATTTAGACTTAGTGGTCGTTGCACCGAATGCGAAACCACCAGTTGCAAGAATTATGGATTACGGTAAATTCAAATTCGAACAACAGAAAAAAGAAAAAGAAATGAAAAAGAAACAAAAAATTATCAATGTTAAAGAAATTCGTTTAAGTCCAACAATTGAGGAACATGATTTCCAAACTAAGTTGAAAAACGGACGTAAATTCTTAACTAAAGGCGATAAATGTAAAGTATCTATTCGTTTCAGAGGGCGTGCCATTACGCATAAGGAAATTGGTCAACGTGTGCTAGAAAAATATGCAGATGAATGTAAAGATATAGCAACAGTTGAACAAAAACCTAAAATGGACGGGCGTCAAATGTTTATTATGTTAGCGCCAACAGCTGAAAAATAATTAAAGCTATTACAGGAGGACTTATATTATGCCAAAAATGAAAACTCACCGCGGAGCAGCTAAACGTGTTAAAAGAACTGGTTCAGGTCAATTAAAACGTTCTAGAGCTTTCACATCTCACTTATTCGCAAACAAGAGCACTAAACAAAAACGTCAATTACGTAAAGCTAGATTAGTGTCTAAGAGCGACATGAAACGTGTAAAACAATTATTAGCATACAAAAAATAAGAACAAATACAGAAATCGGTAGGAATTACCTAAGGAGGAATTTTTTATGCCACGAGTTAAAGGTGGAACAGTAACAAGAGCGCGTCGTAAAAAAACGATTAAATTAGCTAAAGGTTACTTCGGTTCAAAACATACATTATACAAAGTAGCTAAGCAACAAGTAATGAAATCAGGTCAATACGCTTTCCGTGACCGTCGTCAACGTAAACGTGACTTCCGTAAATTATGGATTACACGTATCAACGCAGCAGCTCGTCAACATGAAATGAGCTACTCACGTTTAATGAACGGTTTGAAAAAAGCTGGTATCGACATTAACCGTAAAATGTTATCAGAAATTGCAATTTCTGACGAAAAAGCATTTGCTCAATTAGTAACTAAAGCTAAAGATGCTTTAAAATAATAACACTTATAAAAAAGAGATGGCATTGTCATCTCTTTTTTATTTTTTAAATAGCAAAATGCCACATTTAATCGCTAAAATATGACATATTTGCTAAAATGCATTTAAGAGAACAAACATTAAAGTGAGGAGTTTTATGCGATGTCTAAATTTGATGAACAAATCATTGTAGTACCTAGAGAAATTATTTTTAATAATGAAAAGAATACTTTCAATGGGTTTTTAAATAAGAATAAACTAGAAGGTCAAAATATTTTTGATGCGCTAAGTCAATATGAAGTTAAGCGACGCGGCGATATGGAAGAGGATCCATCATATAAACAACTCATTTCTTATTGTTTACTTGAAAATGAGCATGGCGAGATATTAGTGTATGAACGATTATCTGGCGGTGGAGAAGCTCGATTGCATGGACAATCTTCAATAGGTGTAGGCGGTCATATGAATGATGTTCCAGGAGCAGAATCTATTAACGAAGTATTGAGAGTTAATGCACAGAGAGAATTAGAAGAAGAAGTAGGTTTAAGTGAGCAAGATTCACAAAATATGGAATATATCGGTTTTATTAATGACGATAATAACGAAGTGGGCAAGGTACATATTGGTGTTGTATTTAAAATCACTGTAAGTACGAATGATGTAGAAGCTAAAGAAACAGATACTTTACGAATAAAATGGGTTGAAAAAGGCAACATAGAGTCATATGATGATTTCGAGACGTGGAGCGCATTAATCCTTCAAGATTTATAATCAAACGAGGTGACATATATGTCAGATATTATTCAGTTTCCTAACTCTTCGAAAAAGTTATATAAAGATATAAAACGTGCTGAACAAGACCAAAACTATGACCTGATGTATGAATATATTGTACAATATGAACGTCAATTTGAACTCACTGAAGAAATAGCAATGATGAAATGCCGTATGTTATATGAGACGGGGTCATTTCTTGAATTAAGAGAAGAAACAATTGTCTTATTGAAAACTGGCATACAACAATATGATGCATTGATGATTTATTATGTGAAAAGTTTGATAGGTTTGGAACAATATTTTGAAGCGGTAGAAGTAATTCATCAAATTATTGATGAGGTCAAAGATCACAAAACAAGAATGGCATTACATCCTCTTAAAGAATTTGCTAAGTCAAAATTAATTGAAGATGAAAAACGATTGACACAGTCATTAACTGATTTTGATACGTTATCAATGAGGGAACAGACGCACTTGATTTTGAAGTTAATAGACAATGGTCATTTTCAATTTCAAGAAACGGTATTATATATATTGAAATCTAATATGTACAGTTATAAACTAATTAGTTTAATGATTGAGTATTTAAGGTTCGCAAATTGTACACAAGAACTGACAATTGAAAAGTATGGTATGGATATAACTTTTGTACCAGCTAATTTAAAAGGGCTAGAACATACAACACTGAAAGAAAAAGTTATACCTAACGTTATGGAAACATTAAATGAAGGTGCTTTACATATCGCTGAAGAAGCACACCATATTATGAATAATCACTCTATCATGATTTATCCAATTGATATTGAAACTTTGTTTGAAACGAATAAATGGATTAATGCATACGAATGTTATTTCAAAAATATGTTAGGACTTAAATGTGAATTACAAAGTATCGATGCATTTAATTTTATTCAGCAATTAGATTTGAATAATAATAGTTAAATTGTTGCAAAATAATACTCAGCATTTTAATATAGTTTTGACGAAAAAAGTTGATTTACAAATATATAAACGTTGTGATTTCAATGTTTGTATAGGGAATAGACCTATGATATAATAGGGAAGTTGAAAAAATAAATTAGTTAATCATGGAGGTATATATACATGACAGCAACTTGGGAAAAAAAGGAAGGTAACGAAGGTTTATTAACAGTTACTGTTCCTGCAGAAAAAGTAAACAAAGCGTTAGATCAAGCATTTAAAAAAGTGGTTAAACAAATTAACGTACCTGGATTCCGTAAAGGTAAAGTGCCACGTCCAATTTTCGAACAACGCTTTGGTGTAGAAGCATTATATCAAGATGCTATCGACATTTTATTACCAGATGCTTATGGTGAAGCAATTGACGAAACTGATATTAAACCAGTTGCACAACCAGAAGTAAGTGTTACTCAAATTGAAAAAGGTAAAGATTTCATTTTTGAAGCAACAGTTACAGTTGAGCCAGAAGTTAAATTAGGAGACTATAAAGGTCTTGAAATTGAAAAACAAGAAACTGAATTATCTGATGATGAGTTACAAGAAGCAATTGACCACAGCTTAGGACATTTAGCTGAAATGGTAGTTAAAGAAGATGGTGTTGTTGAAAATGGCGACACAGTTAACATCGACTTTAGTGGTTCAGTTGACGGAGAAGAATTCGAAGGTGGACAAGCTGAAGGTTACGATTTAGAAATCGGTTCAGGTTCATTCATTCCTGGTTTCGAAGAGCAATTAGAAGGTATGAAAGTTGACGAAGAAAAAGATGTTGTCGTAACATTCCCAGAAGAATACCATGCTGAAGAATTAGCTGGTAAAGAAGCAACTTTCAAAACAAAAGTTAACGAAATTAAATTTAAAGAAGTTCCAGAATTAACTGATGAAATTGCTAATGAATTAGATGCAGAAGCAAATACAGTAGACGAGTACAAAGAAAACTTACGTAAACGTTTAGCTGAACAAAAAGCTACAGATGCAGAAAATGTTGAAAAAGAAGAAGCGATTACTAAAGCTACTGATAATACAACAATCGATATTCCTGAAGCAATGGTTAATACTGAATTAGATCGTATGGTGTCTGAATTTGCACAAAGAATTCAACAACAAGGTTTAGATTTACAAACGTACTTCCAAATCTCAGGTCAAGATGAATCTCAATTAAGAGAGCAAATGAAAGACGATGCAGAACAACGTGTTAAAACTAACTTAACTTTAACTGCAATCGCTGAAGCTGAAAAAATCGAAGCTACTGATGAAGATATCGATAAAGAATTAGAAAAAATGAGTAAACAATTTAATATCTCAGTTGAAGATATCAAAAATACTTTAGGTAATACTGATATCATTAAAAATGATGTTCGTATTCAAAAAGTTATCGATTTATTAAGAGATAACGCAAAGTTCGTTGAAGGAACTAAAGAAGATTAATCTTCATTAAATATTAAATTACAAAAATGAGTAGCAGATGCATAGCTTATGTATCTGCTACTATTCTTTAAGCAAAAAGTTTGTATGTTAATATGTTGCATTGTAATATCCAATCTAGTATAGTCTTTAACGAATAGGGGTGTAAAAAGAATGTTTAAATTCAATGAAGATGAAGAAAATTTGAAATGCTCTTTCTGCGGAAAAGACCAAGATCAAGTAAAAAAACTTGTAGCAGGAAGTGGTGTATATATTTGTAATGAGTGTATTGAATTATGCTCAGAAATCGTCGAAGAAGAATTAGCTCAAAACACTTCTGAAGCGATTACAGAATTACCTACTCCTAAAGAAATTATGGATCATTTAAACGAATATGTTATTGGTCAAGAAAAAGCTAAAAAATCTTTAGCTGTGGCTGTTTATAACCACTATAAGCGTATTCAACAATTAGGACCAAAAGAAGATGATGTTGAGTTACAAAAAAGTAACATTGCCTTAATTGGGCCAACAGGTAGTGGTAAAACATTATTAGCTCAAACATTAGCCAAGACGTTGAATGTACCATTTGCAATTGCAGATGCGACAAGTTTAACTGAAGCTGGTTATGTAGGCGATGATGTTGAAAATATCTTGTTGAGATTAATTCAAGCAGCTGACTTTGACATTGATAAAGCCGAAAAAGGTATTATTTATGTAGATGAAATTGATAAAATTGCACGTAAATCTGAAAACACATCTATAACACGTGACGTTTCAGGTGAAGGTGTTCAACAAGCATTGCTTAAAATCTTAGAAGGTACAACTGCAAGTGTTCCGCCACAAGGTGGACGCAAACATCCAAACCAAGAAATGATTCAAATTGATACAACAAATATCTTATTTATTCTTGGTGGTGCCTTTGATGGTATTGAAGAAGTGATTAAGCGCCGTCTTGGTGAAAAAGTTATTGGTTTCTCAAGCAATGAAGCTGATAAATATGACGAACAAGCATTATTAGCACAAATTCGCCCAGAAGATTTGCAAGCCTATGGTTTGATTCCTGAATTTATCGGACGTGTGCCAATTGTAGCTAATTTAGAAACATTAGATGTAACTGCGTTGAAAAACATCTTAACGCAACCTAAAAATGCACTTGTGAAACAATATACTAAAATGCTGGAATTAGATGATGTAGATTTAGAGTTCACTGAAGAAGCTTTATCAGCAATTAGTGAAAAAGCAATTGAAAGAAAAACAGGTGCGCGTGGTTTACGTTCAATCATAGAAGAATCGTTAATCGATATTATGTTTGATGTGCCTTCTAACGAAAATGTAACGAAGGTAGTTATTACAGCACAAACAATTAATGAAGAAACTGAACCAGAATTATACGACGCAGAAGGTAATTTAATTAATAATAGTAAAACATCAGCTTAATCATTGATGTGTTATAAAAGTGAAAAGCTCCAATCAAAGTTGACGCTCAAATAGTTTAACTTTGATCGGAGCTTTTTTATAATGTATACCGAAAGGTTCAAATATTATATAATGGTAAAGTTGAAAGAGAATATAAAAAAGTGAGGATATAAAATGAAAGTTAATCCTAATAATATAGAATTAATCATTAGTGCAGTAAAGGAAGATCAATATCCAGAAACAGAATTGTCTGAAGTTGCACTGAGCGGTCGATCTAATGTAGGTAAGTCTACATTTATCAATAGTATGATTGGCAGAAAAAATATGGCACGTACATCACAGCAACCCGGCAAAACGCAAACGTTAAATTTTTATAATATAGATGAACAACTTATTTTTGTGGATGTTCCAGGGTATGGATATGCTAAAGTAAGTAAAACACAACGTGAAAAATTTGGGAAAATGATTGAGGAATATATAACTAAGAGAGAGAATTTACAATTAGTTATTCAATTAGTTGATTTAAGACATGATCCAACACAAGATGATATCTTAATGTACAATTATTTGAAACATTTTGATATTCCTACTTTAGTTATATGCACTAAAGAAGACAAAATTCCAAAAGGCAAAGTTCAAAAGCATATTAAAAATATTAAGACACAATTAGATATGGACCCAGACGATACAATTGTAAGTTATTCATCAATTCAAAATAATAAACAACAACAAATATGGAATTTAATTGAACCGTATATTTCATAGTTTTTGTACGACAAAACTTATACAAAAATTTTAAAAATAATGTAAGCACGAAACTTTTAATTAGTACACAATTGATAACATTTTTCAACGTTCATCATTTTGTCAAAAACTCAAAAGTAAATTAGAAAGATTATAATTTATTTAAGCATCGTACTTAATTGGATTTTAAATTATGTTATAATATTTGTATTGTTAGTATATATGGGGGCGTTTCAAATGCATTTTATTGCAATTAGTATAAATCATCGCACAGCTGATGTTGCACTAAGAGAGCAAGTTGCTTTTAGAGATGATGCCTTACGAATTGCCCATGAAGATTTATATGAAACTAAATCTATTTTAGAAAATGTCATATTATCAACATGTAATCGAACTGAAGTATATGCTGTTGTTGATCAAATTCACACAGGTCGTTACTATATTCAACGATTTCTAGCTCGTGCATTTGGATTTGAAGTAGATGATATTAAAGCAATGTCAGAAGTAAAAGTGGGGGACGAAGCAGTAGAACATTTATTGCGTGTCACTTCTGGTTTAGATTCAATCGTACTTGGAGAAACTCAAATTTTAGGTCAAATAAGAGATGCATTTTTCTTAGCGCAAAGCACAGGTACGACAGGAACAATTTTTAATCATCTATTTAAACAGGCAATTACTTTTGCAAAAAGAGCACATAATGAAACAGATATAGCTGATAATGCTGTAAGTGTGTCTTATGCTGCGGTCGAGTTGGCGAAAAAAGTATTTGGCAAATTGAAAAGTAAGCAAGCTATCATTATTGGTGCAGGGGAAATGAGTGAATTATCACTATTAAATCTTCTTGGTTCTGGAATTACTGATATTACAGTAGTAAATAGAACAATTGAAAATGCTATGAAATTAGCAGCAAAGCATCAAGTGAAATATGATGAACTATCATCATTACCAAATTTACTTGAAAGTGCAGATATTGTGATTAGTTCGACGAGTGCACAATCTTATATCATTACAAATGAAATGATAGAAAGAATTGCAGAAAATAGAAAGCAAGATTCACTAGTATTGATTGATATTGCAGTTCCTCGAGATATTGAACCTGGTATTAGTGCCATCACAAACATCTTTAATTATGATGTTGATGACTTAAAAGGTTTAGTTGATGCAAACTTACGTGAGCGACAATTAGCGGCTGCAACAATTTCGGAACAAATTCCTGCAGAAATACATGCACACAATGAGTGGGTTAGTATGTTGGGTGTTGTTCCAGTGATTAGAGCTTTACGTGAAAAAGCTATGGCAATTCAAGCGGAAACGATGGACAGTATTGATCGTAAATTGCCAGGGTTAAGCGAAAGAGAACGTAAAATTATATCTAAACATACAAAAAGTATCATCAATCAAATGTTGAAAGATCCTATTAAACAGGCCAAAGAATTAAGTAGTGATAAGAAAAGTAATGAAAAATTAGAGCTATTTCAAAATATATTTGATATCGAAGCTAAATGTCCTCATGAGCAAGCGAAGCAACAAAAAGAAAGCAAGGTCAAGGAAATTTCAGCGCGACGTATCTTTAGTTTTGAATAAGCATATTAATATGGTGATAATATGCAAGAAAACCTGTTTATTCGATTCAATGAAATTATATTATTAATATACTTAATCAGTATCATTTGCTATTTTTATGATTTTGTCCAAAAAAGTCATAAGATTAGAAGTTTAGGCATATATTTATTGGGGATTGTTTGGGTTTTACAAACAATCTCTTTATCTATTTTTATTATACAAACTAAACATATTCCATTAGGGTCTATTTCAGATGTATTCTATACTTTAAGTTGGCTGATTATTTCAATCTCTTTAATTCTTAACCTTATCAAAGTTTTGAATTTCTCTGTGTTTTTCTTGAATTTAATAGGGTTAACACTTTTAGGGATGAATACATTTCAACCGACACATTATACTAATAAGGTTCAGAAAATTGCTGTTGTAGACGAGTTACTGTTAGTCCATATTGGTCTAGCTGTGTTAAGTTATGTCTTCTTTGCCTTAGCTTTTGTCAATGCATTACTGTATATCATGCAATACCGTAATTTGAAGGAAAAGCGTTTTGATCAAAAATACTTTAGAATAGGTAGCGTTGCTACACTTGAATCAATTGTGTTTTATTCAACGTTAAGTGGGTGGATAATTCTCATATTTAGTATTATTTTAGGTACACAATGGGGTGTAATTTCAGTTGGTGAACGTATATTCATTGACCCGAAGGTAATACTCTCTTCAATTATTACAGTATTATATGGAAGTTATATTTTACTTAGAATCAACAAATGGTTGAATTCAAGGTATTTAATATACTATAACATTATTTTATTTTGCTTAAATATGATTAATTTATTTTTTGCAACACATTTTGTGAATTAAGAAAATAATCTAGAGCAATCCGTTCCTAGGAGGAATTGAACATGCGTAAATTAGTCGTTGGCTCCAGAAGAAGTAAATTAGCTTTAACACAAAGCCAGCAATTTATTGATAAATTAAAAGCTGTCGAGCCAAATCTAGAAATTGAAATTAAAGAAATTGTCACGAAAGGCGATCGTATAGTAGATAAACAATTGTCTAAAGTCGGAGGCAAAGGCTTATTTGTTAAAGAAATACAACATGAACTTTTTGAAAAAAATATCGATATGGCAATACACTCGCTGAAAGACGTACCAAGTGTAATTCCGGAAGGTTTAACATTAGGTTGTATCCCTGATAGAGAATTACCTTTTGATGCGTATATTTCTAAAACACATACACCACTATCCCAATTGCCAGAAGGTAGTATTATTGGTACTAGCTCATTACGTCGTGGTGCACAAATATTATCTAAGTATCCTAATTTAGAGATTAAATGGATTAGAGGTAATATAGATACACGATTAGAAAAGTTACAAACTGAAGATTATGATGCGATTATTTTAGCTGCAGCTGGTTTAAGAAGAATGGGCTGGTCAGATGATATTGTAACATCTTATCTTGATAGAGATACATTGTTACCTGCAATTGGACAAGGTGCTTTAGGGATAGAATGTCGTAGTGACGATGAAGAACTATTAACATTATTAAGCAAAGTACATAATGATGAGGTTGCAAAATGTGTGACTGCTGAACGAACGTTTTTAGCAGAAATGGATGGTAGTTGTCAGGTGCCAATCGCAGGATATGCTACAATCTCAGATCAAAAAGAAATCGAATTTACAGGTTTAATTATGACCCCAGATGGTAAAGAACGATTTGAATATACAATGAACGGAACAGATCCGGTTGAGTTAGGAAAAAAAGTGAGTAACAAATTAAAAGAGCAAGGTGCTTATGAAATTATAAAACGCTTAAATGAACAACATTAAATAATGGAGTGACGTTTAAATATGAAGCCAGTTGTAGTTATGACACAAACAAATGACATGCAAAGTGATTTAGTATCAATTATTCACAAACCTTTTATTGATATAAAGCCACTAAATTTTGATATTCATTTGTTAAATCAACGCTATGACTGGCTTATTTTTTCATCTAAAAATGCTGTGAAATTCTTTTATAAATATCTAAAAGGAATTAATGTTGATAACATTGCTGTGATAGGAAGTAAGACAGCGCAATATTGTGAATCACTTGGCATTCGAGTTGATTTTATGCCAAACGACTTTTCTCAAGAAGGATTTTTAGAATCATTTAATCAAACTAACCAAAAAATACTTTTGCCTTCGAGTGAATTGGCGAGACCATTGTTATCAGCAGCGTTATCTGAAGATAATGAAGTTGTTAAAATAGATTTATATACTTCAGTGCCTAACAAACAAAATATACAAGATGTTAAAGAAATGATAGAACATCAACAAATCGATGCATTAACATTTTCAAGTTCGTCGGCAGTACGTTATTATTTTAATGAAGGATTTGTACCAAAATTCAAGTCGTATTTTGCTATTGGAGAACAAACAGCACGGACCATTAAATCATATCAACAGCCAGTAACAATTGCAGAAATTCAAACACTCGAATCACTAATTGAAAAGATTTTAGAAAGTAGGGGCTAAAAATGAAATTTGATAGACATAGAAGATTGAGATCATCAGCGACAATGAGAGATATGGTTAGAGAGAATCATGTAAGAAAAGAAGATTTAATATATCCAATTTTTGTAGTTGAAAAAGACGATGTGAAAAAAGAAATTAAGTCATTGCCAGGTGTATACCAAATCAGTTTGAATTTACTTGAAAGTGAATTAAAAGAAGCTTATGACTTAGGCATACGTGCCATTATGTTTTTCGGTGTTCCAAACTCAAAAGATGATATAGGTACTGGTGCATACATTCACGATGGTGTTATTCAACAGGCAACACGTATTGCTAAAAAAATGTATGATGACTTATTAATTGTTGCAGACACTTGTTTATGTGAATATACTGATCATGGTCATTGTGGTGTGATTGATGACCATACACATGACGTTGACAATGATAAATCATTGCCACTACTTGTTAAAACAGCAATTTCTCAAGTAGAAGCTGGTGCTGATATTATTGCACCAAGTAATATGATGGATGGTTTTGTTGCTGAAATTCGTCGTGGATTAGATGAAGCCGGCTATTACAATATTCCTATAATGAGTTATGGTGTCAAGTATGCATCAAGTTTCTTCGGACCTTTTAGAGATGCAGCAGATTCAGCGCCATCATTTGGGGATAGAAAAACGTATCAGATGGACCCTGCTAACCGTTTGGAAGCACTTCGTGAATTAGAAAGTGATCTTAAAGAAGGGTGCGACATGATGATTGTTAAACCTGCTCTAAGTTATTTAGATATAGTTCGAGACGTTAAAAATCATACGAATGTTCCAGTTGTTGCATATAATGTGAGTGGAGAATATAGTATGACTAAAGCAGCGGCACAAAATGGTTGGATTGATGAAGAACGTGTCGTTATGGAACAAATGGTTTCAATGAAACGTGCAGGTGCTGATATGATTATTACGTATTTTGCAAAGGACATTTGTCGCTATTTAGATAAATAAGGTTTTATATGTATGATTTTCCATAAACTATAGGAGGAATTTACTTTATGAGATATACGAAGTCAGAAGAAGCAATGAAGGTTGCTGAAACTTTAATGCCTGGTGGTGTAAATAGTCCAGTACGCGCATTTAAATCAGTAGATACACCAGCAATTTTTATGGATCACGGTAAAGGCTCAAAAATTTATGATATCGATGGTAACGAGTATATCGACTATGTACTAAGTTGGGGGCCACTTATTTTAGGACATAGAGACCCTCAAGTTATTAGTCATTTACATGAAGCAATTGATAAAGGTACAAGTTTTGGTGCATCAACATTACTTGAAAATAAATTGGCGCAGCTCGTTATTGACCGAGTACCTTCAATAGAAAAAGTGCGTATGGTGTCATCTGGTACAGAAGCTACATTGGATACTTTAAGATTAGCACGTGGTTATACTGGCAGAAATAAAATTGTAAAATTTGAAGGTTGCTATCATGGTCATAGTGATTCGTTATTAATCAAAGCTGGGTCAGGGGTGGCAACATTAGGATTGCCGGATTCTCCTGGTGTGCCTGAAGGTATTGCTAAAAATACAATTACAGTTCCATACAATGATTTAGATGCACTTAAAATCGCTTTCGAAAAATTTGGAGACGATATTGCTGGTGTAATCGTAGAACCTGTTGCTGGTAATATGGGTGTCGTACCGCCGATTGAAGGTTTTTTACAGGGATTAAGAGATATTACGACTGAATACGGCGCATTGCTAATTTTCGATGAAGTAATGACTGGTTTCAGAGTCGGTTATCATTGTGCACAAGGTCACTTTGGTGTGACACCAGATTTAACTTGCTTAGGAAAAGTTATCGGTGGAGGACTACCAGTAGGTGCTTTTGGTGGTAAAAAAGAAATCATGGATCATATAGCACCATTAGGAAATATTTATCAAGCTGGTACGTTATCAGGAAATCCTCTTGCAATGACAAGTGGTTATGAAACGTTAAGTCAATTAACGCCAGAGACATATGAGTATTTTAATATGTTAGGCGATATACTTGAAGACGGTTTAAAGCGTGTATTTGCTAAACACAATGTACCAATAACTGTAAATAGAGCAGGTTCAATGATTGGTTATTTCTTAAATGAAGGACCTGTAACTAATTTTGAACAAGCGAATAAAAGTGATTTGAAATTATTTGCAGAAATGTATCGTGAAATGGCAAAAGAAGGTGTGTTTTTACCACCATCTCAATTTGAAGGTACATTCTTATCTACGGCACACACGAAAGAAGATATTGAAAAAACGATTCAAGCATTTGATACGGCTTTAAGTCGTATTGTAAAATAAATATACGGACAAATTGAGAGCCTGAACTTTGTTCAGGCTCTTTTTAAATGTATATCAGGCATGGCGGCGACTTGATAGTGAAAGTCCATATATGCTTTGTAGTCAAAACTGCTAGCGGATATTGTTATCTTAACAAACGTGAAGCTCAAGCAGCAATTTAGTCATTTTATTTTTTATTGAAAGAAGTGGAAAACATGACAATGATATATAGAAATAATTTCATTGTGTTCGTTTTATCATTTTTTATTAGTATTCTACTGTATTCATCGCACGTATTACTCCCATTTATGTTTGGTCCTATTATCGCATCAATCATTTGTGTAAAAGTTTTCAAACTTGATATTAAATGGCCATTCTTACTTAGTGAATTAGGAATTGTACTATTAGGTGTGCAAATCGGATCAACGTTTACGAAAAATGTCGTTATGGATATTAAAGACAATTGGCTTTCGATTATTGTAGTATCTATTTCGATATTATTAATTGCCTTAGTAATGGCATTTATTTTTAAAAAAATTGCACGTATTAATACAGAAACAGCTATTTTAAGTGTTATACCAGGAGCACTAACACAAATGTTGGTCATGGCTGAACAAGACAAACGTGCTAATTTGTTAGTTGTTAGCTTAACGCAAACATCACGAATTATATTTGTTGTTGTTTTAGTACCGTTCATTTCATATTTTTTTCATGATGGTAACATGCATGCGAATGGTAAGTTAACAAAAGTCTTGCCTTTATCACAAGTATTAAACATAGGGCAAATAGTTATTTTAGCGATAGCTATCTTTATAGTTTATCTAATTATGTCTAAAATAAAGTTTCCAACATTTCAATTATTAGCACCACTCATTGTATTAATTGTTTGGAATTTTTCTACAGGTCTAACATTTACACTAGATCATTGGTTGTTGAACATGGCACAACTAATATATATGATTAGAATTGGAGTTCAAATTGCGCATTTATTGTCAGATTTAAAAGGTAGACTAGCAATCGCAATTACAATTCAAAATATTATGTTGATAATTGGTGCGCTAATCATGGTTTATATCATACATTTCTTTGATAATAATCCTATTAATGAATTGTTTCTTGGTGCAGCACCAGGAGGGGTTAATCAGATAGTTTTAGTTGCATTAGCTACTGGTGCCGATGTTGCTATGATTACGAGTTATCATATTTTCCGAATCTTTTTCATCCTATTTATTATTGCACCAGGAATTAATTACTTTTTAAAATATCGTTCGAATAAGCGTGAAGATTAGAAACTATCATCCATTTAAGTTAAATTATGCTTAGGATAGAATTCATTATTAAGGTTTAAGCAAAGGTTTTACATCTATTTTTAAATTAAGATATCTAATATTAGAAGTGCATTAACATGGAACTTTAACTTGTGATTTGAATAAATTTCTACATTAAAAAACGAGACAGTCTATTAGTTAAAAATAGATGATGTCTCGTTTACTTTATGATGCTATAGCAAATTAATTGTGTCTAGGCTTTGATGGACAATCTTTTAAATGTGCATCATATAAACCGGCTGCCTCTAAAAACGAAAATACTGTTACTGGACCTAAAAATTTGAACCCGTATTGTTTTAAATCTTTAGATAGTTGTGTTGCAGTATCATCAACTGTGATACGATCAGAAGCATGTTCATACTGCAAATCTTTAGGCTTACCATTTACATAAGACCATAAAAATTTACTAAAACTACCAAATGCTTGTTCAATTTTTAAATACCCTTGAGCTTGATTAACAATTGCTTCTAATTTTTTACGATGATGAACGATATTTGGAAAAGTCATTAAGCGGTCGATATCATGAGCGGTCATTTGTGCTACCTTTTCTGGTTCGAAATCATAAAATGCTTCTTCATAGGCTTCTTTCTTTTTTAAAATAGTTAACCAAGATAGCCCAGCATGTTGTGATTCTAATGCTAAAAGTTTAAACAATGCCTTGCTATCATAGAGCGGTTGTCCCCATACATGATCATGATAGTCTAAGTAGACTGGATCTTTAGTTCCAAATGCGCATTCATTCATTTTATTCCCACCTATACATTGACTTATTTTGTCAATCATTATACTATAAGTTAAGAGTTTAATATAGGATTTGGGAAGAGTAAGTTCAAATTATTTTAAAGAGAGCATATGATTTGGTGTGAGTATGTAAATGATTTTTACTGAAGGTAGCCCACAGAGTATCTTAGCTGAACGTGATTAATAGTAGGCTAAGACGTGTTTGAGCGTTAATCATAATCTAGAGTGCTTGAAGAGATGAAGCATTTCAAATTTCACGATGATAGTATTGGTATGATTATTCCAATTATGTTAAAAGAGTGAATTTGATATTAATCATCCTTCTTGAATATAGGTGGTACCACGGAATATCCGTCCTATTTGTATATAGGATGGATATTTTTTATTTTTTAGGAGGTATAGCAAATGGAAATGAAACCAAAATATGATCCTCGTGAAGTTGAAGCGGGACGTTATGAAGAATGGGTGAAGAATGGTTATTTTAAACCGTCAGAAGATAAATCAAAAGAAACATATACAATTGTTATCCCGCCACCAAATGTAACTGGTAAATTACATTTAGGACATGCATGGGATACAACTTTACAAGATATCATTACACGTATGAAACGTATGCAAGGATACGATACGTTATACTTACCAGGTATGGATCATGCTGGTATTGCGACACAGGCAAAGGTAGAAGCTAAATTAAATGAACAAGGAATAACTAGATATGATCTTGGTCGTGAAAAGTTTTTAGAACAAGCATGGGATTGGAAAGAAGAGTATGCGTCATTTATTCGTGCGCAATGGGCTAAATTAGGTCTAGGTTTAGATTATAGTAGAGAACGTTTTACTTTAGATGAAGGTTTAAGTAAAGCAGTTAAAAAAGTTTTTGTTGATTTATACAATAAAGGAATTATTTATCGTGGCGAACGTATTATAAATTGGGATCCTAAAGCACGTACAGCTTTATCTGATATTGAAGTAATACATGAAGATGTTCAAGGTGCGTTTTATCATTTTAAATATCCTTACGCTGATGGTGAAGGTTTTATTGAAATTGCAACTACAAGACCAGAAACGATGTTAGGTGATACAGCGATTGTTGTTAACCCTAATGACGAACGATACAAAGATGTAATCGGTAAAACTGTTATATTACCAATCGTAGGACGCGAACTGCCTATTTTAGCAGATGAATATGTTGATATAGACTTCGGTTCTGGTGCTATGAAAGTGACACCAGCACATGACCCTAATGATTTTGAAATTGGTCAAAGACATCAATTAGAAAATATTATCGTTATGGATGAAAATGGTAAAATGAACAACAAAGCTGGTAAATACGAAGGTATGGACCGTTTTGATTGTCGTAAACAGCTAGTTGAAGATTTAAAAGAACAAGATTTAGTTATCAAGATTGAAGATCATGTTCATTCTGTAGGTCATTCAGAACGATCTGGCGCTGTTGTTGAACCATATTTATCAACGCAATGGTTTGTGCGCATGGAAGACTTAGCGAAACGTTCATTAGATAACCAAAAAACAGATGATCGTATTGATTTTTATCCGCAACGTTTCGAACATACATTTAACCAATGGATGGAAAATATTAGAGATTGGACGATTTCAAGACAATTATGGTGGGGTCATCAAATTCCGGCTTGGTATCATAAAGAAACAGGAGAAATATATGTTGGAGAAGAAGCGCCAACTGATATTGAAAATTGGCAACAAGATGAAGATGTATTAGATACGTGGTTCTCAAGTGCTTTATGGCCTTTCTCTACGTTAGGTTGGCCTGATTTAGAAAGCGAAGACTTTAAACGATACTACCCAACAAATGCCTTAGTTACAGGTTACGACATTATCTTTTTCTGGGTAGCACGTATGATATTCCAAGGCTTAGAATTTACAGATCGTCGTCCATTTAATGATGTGTTATTACACGGCTTAGTTCGCGCTGAAGACGGGCGTAAGATGAGTAAATCATTAGGTAATGGTGTGGATCCAATGGATGTTATTGACGAATACGGTGCTGATAGCTTGCGTTACTTCTTAGCAACGGGTTCATCTCCAGGACATGATTTAAGATACTCAACTGAAAAAGTTGAGTCAGTGTGGAACTTTATCAATAAAATTTGGAATGGAGCACGTTTCAGTTTAATGAATATCGGTGAAGACTTTAAAGTTGAAGATATCGATTTAAGTGGTAACTTATCATTAGCAGATAAATGGATTCTAACACGTTTAAATGAAACGATTGCAACAGTTACTGATCTAAGTGACAAATATGAATTCGGCGAAGTTGGACGAGCATTATATAATTTCATTTGGGATGATTTCTGTGATTGGTACATTGAAATGAGTAAAATTCCAATGAATGGTAATGATGAAGAACAAAAACAAGTTACACGTTCAGTATTGAGTTATACTTTAGACAATATTATGAGAATGCTACATCCATTCATGCCATTTGTAACAGAGAAAATATGGCAAAGTTTACCACATGAAGGTGAAACAATTGTTAAAGCTTCATGGCCAGAAGTGCGTGAATCATTGATTTTTGAAGAAAGTAAACAAACAATGCAACAACTTGTTGAAATCATTAAATCTGTAAGACAATCACGTGTAGAAGTAAATACGCCATTGTCTAAAGAAATACCTATTTTAATTCAAGCTAAAGATAAAGAAATTGAAACAACTTTATCACAAAACAAAGATTATTTAATCAAATTCTGTAATCCTAGTACGTTAAATATAAGCACTGACGTGGAAATTCCTGAGAAAGCAATGACATCAGTTGTAATTGCAGGTAAAGTGGTATTACCATTAGAAGGGCTAATTGATATGGATAAGGAAATCAGCCGTTTGGAAAAAGAATTAGCTAAACTTCAAAGCGAATTAGATAGAGTAGATAAAAAGCTCTCTAATGAAAACTTTGTAAGTAAAGCACCTGAAAAGGTTATAAATGAAGAAAAACGTAAAAAACAAGATTATCAAGAAAAATATGATGGTGTGAAGGCAAGAATTGAACAATTAAAAGCATAGGAGTTAGTAACAATGAATTACCTAGAGAGCTTGTATTGGATACACGAAAGAACTAAATTTGGCATCAAACCAGGTGTTAAACGTATGGAATGGATGCTAGCACAATTTAATAATCCTCAAAATAACATTAAGGGTATTCATGTAGGTGGCACGAATGGTAAAGGCTCTACAGTTGCTTACCTTAGAACAGCTTTAGTTGAAAATGGTTATGAAGTAGGTACATTTACGTCGCCGTTTATTGAAACATTTAATGAACGAATTAGTCTAAATGGTGTGCCAATATCAAATGACGCTATTGTAGAATTAGTATCACGTATTAAACCAGTTAGTGAAATGATGGAACGTGAAACAGATTTAGGTGTTGCAACTGAATTCGAAATAATCACAGCGATGATGTTTTTATATTTTGGTGAAATACATCCTGTTGATTTTGTCATTGTTGAGGCTGGATTGGGTATAAAGAACGATTCGACAAATGTCTTTACACCGATTTTATCAATCTTAACTAGTATCGGTCTAGACCATACAGATATTTTAGGTGGTACTTATCTAGATATTGCTAGGGATAAAGGCGCGATTATAAAGCCTAACGTTCCAGTTATATATGCTGTTAAAAATGAAGATGCATTAAAGTATGTTCGTGAACGCGCAATTGAACAACATGCAAAGCCAATTGAATTAGATAGAGAAATTGTTGTTGTATCGCAAAATGATGAATTTACTTACCGTTATAAAGATTATGAATTAGAAACAATCATTTTAAGTATGTTAGGTGAACATCAGAAACAAAATGCTGCATTAGCCATAACAGCTCTTATTGAATTAAATGAACAAGGATTAATTGAATTAGATTTCAATAAGATGATAGACGGTATTGAATCAGTTCGTTGGACTGGACGTATTGAGCAGGTGCATGACAAACCTTTAATCATTTTGGATGGCGCACATAATTCAGAGAGTATAGATGCTCTAATTGATACAATTAAACAGTACCATGATAAAGAAAAAGTAGATATTTTGTTCTCAGCAATAAACGGAAAACCGATTAACGAGATGGTCAAACATTTAAGTTTAATTGCGCATACATTTTATGCAACTGAATTTGATTTTCCGAAAGCGTTACGCAAAGAAGAAATTGTAGGTAGCATTGAAAATGACGATATACAATTAGTAGATGACTACGTAGAATTTATAAAAAATTATCAAGGTGATACATTAGTAATTACCGGTAGTCTGTACTTCATAAGTGAAGTTAAATCAAAATTAGACTTTGAAGCATTATAAAACTAAAATAGCCATGAAGAATCTATTTAATCAATAGGTAGCTTCATGGTTATTTTTTATGCTCTAAATCGTATGTGTTTATAAGGTTAATTTCTTGCCATTATTAAATTTGCCGAGCAGTAATGGGCTGTTAAAGTATCCGTCAATTATGCTTAGTAATATTGAAAAATTTAAATGAAAAAGAGGTTCAATATTTGGAGAATAGTGTATATTTACATTTCGGTAATAAGTAACTATAATTTACGTAAGGAGGTTGTCATTTGGTAGTATTGTTATCTTATAGTTGCAGTTGTATTTTTAGTTTTCTATATCAATTTATATCTATTGAAGAAACGTCATTTGATTATTTACATAGAAGATCGAAATGTGATTATTGTAATTCATCACTCAAATGGTATGAATTAATGCCGATTATTAGTTTTTTATTATTAAAAGGGAGATGTCGAAACTGTCATAAGCGTATTTCGCTAACACATTTCTTTGGGGAAACCTTTGCTTTAATACCTATCGTCTTTATTAAGTATGATTTCACATACGTAAATGCTACGCTTTTTATAACTACATATGTTTTTCTGCTTATTTTTACTATGACCGATATCACTTCTTTAATGTTAGATTGTCGCTTAATTATAATTTATTGTATTGTTTCTCTCTCGTTAAGTATTACTTATCCAGTAGCTTTTATCATTATTAGTATGACCACGCATATATTCTACTTTTTATTTCGGTCATATATTGGTTATGGTGACGTTTTACTAATATCTGCACTTTCTTTGTTTTTCCCTCTCCAATTCACTATTTATGTCATTATATTTACATTTGTCATTGCTGGTTTAGTTGCTTTAATTACCATGATATTTAAGCCGATTAAACTATTACCCCTTGTTCCATTTATATTTATTTCCTTTTTTATCAATTCACTTTTTTATAATGATATCCATCAATTTTTAGGAGGCGTATATTTTTGAAAATTAAAGAAATGGTAATTTCAGAAATGCCAAGAGAACGTTTGTTAAGCCATGGTGCAAAAAGTCTTTCGAATACAGAATTATTAGCTATATTAATTAACACCGGAAGAAAAGGATTCTCGAGTATTGACATTAGTAATGAACTGCTTAAATCTGCATCGAATCTGAATGAATTGAAAAAATCTTCAATTAACGATTTGATACAAGTTAAAGGGATTGGATTACAAAAAGCAATTACATTAAAAGCGGCATTTGAGTTAGGGGAAAGGATGGGGAGAAGAGCTGAAAATAATCGTATAAAAATAACGCAACCAAGTGATGTTGCTGATTATATGATTCCAACAATGAAAGATTTAACACAAGAACATTTTGTCATTTTATTGTTAAATTCAAAAAATGTAGTGATTAAAGAAACCTGTGTTTTTAAAGGTACATTAAATAGTTCGATTGTACATCCACGTGAATTTTTTAGTATTGCGGTGAGAGAAAATGCCAATGCAATCATCGCAGTTCATAATCATCCATCCGGTGATGTAACGCCCTCACAAGAAGATATAATAACAACAATGAGGTTGAAGGAGTGTGGTTTGATTTTAGGAATAGATTTATTGGATCATATTATAATCGGTGATAATAGATTTACCAGTCTTGTAGAAGCGGGTTACTTTGATGAAAATGATTGAAGTTGATAGAATTAATGACGTATCTTGTGTATAATACCTACGAAGTACTTTCATTGGAGGAAAAATAGTGACTCTATTTATTATTATCGGGGTTCTCGTGCCAATGGTTTATACCATGCAGTTAAATATTAAAAATGAACCTGTAACAAAGCGCAATCTATTAATAACATTAGCTTTATCTACGTTAGGTATTTTAGTAACGGCATTAGCAGGTGTGATTGTTACGAAACAAGCTTTTCCTTTATTAAGTGTAGCAATAGGCTCAATTATTACTGGAATCGTTTGGGGCCTATTACTAAGTGGTAGCTACGCGCTGATACGATTTTTATCTAACGCATTTGGGCGTAAATAATAGTAATCTGTTCATCAAGTAGTATACGTGCTTGAAAACAAATTAAACTCCTAATGTGGAACTAGTTAAAAAATTCTAAACTAGTACATTAGGAGTTTTGTTATGCAGAATAGATTTAATTGTTAAATTGAAAGTGTGGTAAAAATCCACTATTTATTTGAAAAAAATCGAGCAACCATATTAAGCCTTGATATCCTAAGTAAATACATAATAAAACAAGTCCGACATAAATTAAAAATCGCAAAATAGAAAGTCCAACTCTAAAAAGGAGGATGACTAATAGTGCTATTAAAATAATTGTGAGTATACTCAATGCTACAAACCTCCTCATACGCTTTTAAATCATAACAAAATTATAAGCCATTTTAAATGAACGTGCATCAGTCCTAAGATATATCATGATTAAGGCTGAAGACTGAGGAAAATATACATAATAAAATATATAATTAGATGAAGACATTGGAGGCGAACTATGAGATTGATATTTAGTATGATTAAAAACATTATAGCAGTAATAGCAATTGTGATAATTGTTTATATCGCCTTGAAATACGCACCTTTTTTAAAAGAACAAGATTGGAATCCTGTAAATCACGATAATGATCAAATGAATCAAGTTACGCAACCCACTAATGATGCCCAACATGTTTATGTAAGTGGTGAGAAATATTCATTAAAAGAAAATGATTTAATAAAAAATGTACCATTAAGCCAAATTAAAAATGTATTTAAAATGATAGATAAACTAGAGTTTATGGCTGTGTCTGGAATGAATCGCATGGCTTATAATGATCAATATATTATAGGTCAAAGAGGAGACGAATTTATTCTTTATAAATTTGGAGATGAGTCAATGCGTGTTTACAATACTGAATTTGAAATGCAACAAGACTTAAATGAATTAGGGCAAAATTTACAACTAAAACCCGAAAATGCTTATCAATAGGAAATTATTGCATAAGAAATATATTTTAGTTATCCTGTCACTAGAATAAATTTAAAAGGTTGGTGTAGTTCAAATGGCAGAACAATCAAAACAGAAACAAGCTAATGAACAACAAAAGGCCCAGAACTTATTCGCACGTTGGAGACAACTTCAGAATTCGAACAGTGAATCCTCGAACGATACAAACAGATAATTTTAAAATTTAAATCGATTATTTAAACTACTAGTGACTGGAATGTTTGCTAGTAGTTTTTTGTTTTTAAAATGCCACAAATTTTTTTACGGAGTTGTTCATTTTCAAAGTAATTCGTAGTTAGTGCTTTATTTCATAATGGGAGTAATATAAAATAGAAAAGGATATACAATATTTTGACATAATAGAGGTGTTCTGGGTGCTTAAGTTTTTTAAAAATAACAAATTAATTGTTGTTTTATGTGCAATTATCGTTTTTATTGCATTAATTGGGCTGTCCATACGTTCACAATCTCAATCACCTCCTGAACAATATATAGGTGATTCTGTGTCTTTTGGACAACGAGTTGTGAGTTATCCAGTTAATTTTGTTGCTGGTACGATTGGGGACTTTTTTAAAAAAGGAGATTCTAAAGAATCTAAAAATAAGATTAGCCAGTTAGAATCTAAGAACCAACAATTAGAAGCGGAAAATGAAAAATTAAAAAAAGAGCTTGATTTAAAAGATATTTCAAAATTTGATCCTATTTCTACTACGGTTTTAGCAAGAAATCCGGATCAGTGGATGAATACAATTGTAATTGATAAGGGATCTAAATCAGGTATAACTTCAAATATGGCTGGGATGACATCACAAGGGTTTGTTGGAAGAGTTACTAAAGTTAATAAATTTTCTTCACAAGTTGATTTAATCTCAACTAATACACGTGCGGGTAAATTATCTGTAAATATACAACACGGTTCTAAAAATATATTTGGCTTAATTGATCGTTATGATGAAAAGAACTCAGAACTTGTAATTAGTGATATTAATAATAGAGATAATATCTCAAAAGGTGATAAAGTCGTTACAAGTGGATTAGCTGATCAACTACCAAGTAATTTATATATAGGAGAAGTGACTAAGGTTCAAAATGATCAATACGGCTTAGCTAAAGAAGTTAGGGTTAAGACTGGTGCAGACTTAACAGATTTGAGCCATGTTTATGTTGCAAAAAGAGATCCTAAAACAATTCCTGATGATGAAAGCAGGGATAAATAATGCGTACACTGTATTATTTTTTGATAGGTATTTTACTATTTTATATAGATACTGCAATTGGGCTTCTTATACCAATGCACATAGGTAAGTTTGAACTTGTATTTGTACCACACCTTACATTTATGTATATTTTAATGATGGTAGTGTATCGTAGCTTTGGCGTATCATTATTGCTCAGCATATTTTTAGGTGTAATGACTGATGTATACTTTGGTAGTATTTATGGAGTGTACTTATTTGGCTATATATTGTTTTTAGCACTTATAGATCGATTCTTTAAAATTTTTTACAAAGATCATTCGATGTTATTCATTATTATATTAGCTAGCACCTTATTATTAGAAGTCTATGTGGCATTAATATACGGTATGTTAGGATTCATTCAATTTGATATTATTCATTTTGTAGTCTTTAGATTATTGCCAACATTAATTATGAATTTTGTACTGTTGATCATGCTTTATCCGTTGATTATAAAGTTCCTTAAAAAAACAAACAATGACATTGACATGAAACGCCGTCAATGGTAAGATGCAATAGTTGAGTAGTTATAAGTAGCTACATACAACCGCTCAAATATAGGTTCAAGAACATTTTTAATGAAGAAAGCGATTTTCCCACAGAGTGCAAACGCTTGACTCATTTGCAGAAGTTATTGAAAGAAAGCGATTGTCAATCAAGGCGTTGAAGGAAGAAACGAGAAGAGTTTATCTTTATAAATGACTCGAGTTGCGACCGAAACAACGTAGAGTGCAAACGCTTGACTCAATAACGAAATGTCACCTATGTATGGCGTGACTTATTATACAGGAGGTGCAAAGTATGTTTGCTATTATTGAAACAGGTGGAAAACAAATCAAAGT
>OBZE01000182.1_pt1 | contig 39383 bp, 44 predicted proteins | sample 1476901 | NCBI WGS metagenome assembly OBZE01 (sample SAMEA2580235, study PRJEB22360) | human gut metagenome | biome: human gut; feature: human-associated habitat; material: faeces | place: Denmark | collected 2008/2010 | reverse complement strand
TAAGATGATTATATCTTATTAGCCACTTCTGTTACAACTTTATTATAGCACTTCACATTTTACTTTCCGCACACCCACTAAGACCGCTGATATGTGCCTGCATACAGCGATACCCAGTCTCTCTGCTGGTAAAACCAAGTCTTCTTCCACAGGTCGGACAAAAGAAAATAGGGCAGGCTACTCCTCTTTTTGTAAGAACTCTTTTCTGGTTAGTAAATGCTTTTTCATTTGCTTTCTGGAATAATTCATCGGATATAATTGGTTCATGTGCATTTTCTACAACAATCCACTCTTCTTTATCATTGGAAACCAATTTATTGCTTCCTGTTCTTGCCACTCTCTTTTTATTCCAAATAATTTTTCCAAGATACACTTCATTTTTGAGCATATCTGAGATTGTTGTGACTGACCAGAGTTTCTTTTCTTTTTCGTTTTCTCTGTGCATTTTTATACCTTTTCTGCACATATACTCCCGGCATGTAAGCACATGGGTTTCGTTCAGATGTTTTGCTATCTGTCCTTTTGTTTTTCCATCTGCCGCCATTGTGAATATCAGTTTCACTATTTCAGCCGCTTCTGGGTCTATAACCAGATGATGCTTATCTTCTGGATCTTTAATATATCCATATTTGGGAAAAGCCGGCATATATTCACCGTTTTTAGCATGTGTTTTCATAGCAGAACGAACTTTTCTGGACAAATCTCTGCTGTACATTGCATTCAGCATATTTTTTAACGCTACACTCATTCCTCCAGTAAAACCAGAGGAATTGATACTGTCAAAGCCATCGTTAATTGAGATAATTCGAATACCAAGGACTGGCAGGATTTTTTCCAGATAATTCCCCACTTCCAGATAATCTCTTCCAAATCTTGAAAAGTCCTTTATAACAATACTTTTTATACGTCCTGCTTTTGCATCTTCCACCATCCTCTGAAAGCCAGGACGGTTAAAGTTTGTACCACTGTACCCATCGTCTACATATTCAACTACTGGACAGTTAGTAAATTCGTCCTGTTTTTTGATAAATTCGTTTATCAGCATTCTCTGTGCACTGACACTGTTACTTTCGGCTTTTATACTGCCATCTACATCATTATCCTCCGACGAAAGTCTGATATAAACAGCGATACATTCTGTTACTGGCATAACTCAGCCTCCCGTTCTTTTGCATATTTTCTTAATTCTTCCAACATATCATCATACACCAAACGTACCGTAATAGAACCGCTTTCATGTATTTCGATTTTTTCTACAAAAGCATTGACCATTTCCTTTGTCAGCGTTCTCGTATTGCGGTATTTATTGATCAATGTTTCCCATTCTTCCTCTGTGTGAAAATTTTTTTCATATCCAACCTGATGCTTTAATAAAATTTCCATGTTATTCTGGATCTCTTTTTCTGTTTCCGCATCCTGCTTTGAAAATGTTTCATACTGCTCTGCATCAATAATACGGCACACATAATCCTCAAACAATCTTTCCCGGTGTACTGCCACTTTTTCCAGTTCTTTCCGGCATTTCTTGATTTCCCTGTTAAACACATCATATTTTTTAATGCTTTCCTGTCTTTGATTCAACCGCCGAATCAAATCTACATTTTCAACATATACATTGATATGTGCACGTATCACACGCAGTACATAATCATTCACTTCCAAATCAGTGATAGAATGTGGCGTACACTTCCCGTGGAGCTTATTATTTCCACAGTAAAACCTACGATGATTGCCTTTTGTTTTCCCATATAAATACATGGTTTTTCCACAGTCTGCACATACAATTTTCTGCTTGAAAAAGTTGAAGTCTCTTACATTATTGCCATTTGATTTACGAGCTTCATTAACCCGTTTTACGATATGACCAATCTTTTCCTGTACCTCATCAAAATCCTTTCTGCTCACAAGTGCCTCATGGGTATTTTTGATAATGATCCATTCTTCTTTCTGATTCATTTTCTGTCTCTGTGCTGCCCAGGAATCATTGGTAAACTGATTATGCACACTATCACCGGCATAATATTGATTCTCAAGGATTTTGTGGACTGTTCCTCCACTCCATGTCCATGTCGCTGACTTTTCATTTGCTTTTCCTGCTTTATCCAGCTTGTAGGCTTTCGGGCAGAGATACCCATCCGCATTTAATTTCCGGGCAATCTCTGCATAAGTCATTCCATCAATAAAATACTGAAATATCTTTTTCACCACTGGTGCCGCTACCGGATCTGGAATCAGCTGATGAGGATTATCCTTGTCTTTTTCATAACCATAAGCCATCTGACCGGAAGGAAATTCGCCATTTGCCCAGCTCGTCCGGTATGAACTTCTTATTTTCTTTGCCAAATCTCTGGAATAAAACTCATTATACACGTTTGACATGCTGATCAGCAGGCTTATGTCATCTCTGAACGAATCATAATGATCATTCACCGAAATAAAACGCACATTAAAGAATGGGAACACTCTTTCAATATAGCTTCCTGCCTCTACATAATTTCTTCCAAGTCTAGAAAGATCTTTAACAATAACACAGTCAATATTTCCCTCTTTGATGTCCTGCATCATCTCATTAAAACCATCTCTCTCAAAATTAGTTCCGGTTTTAGATATATCATAATATTCCTTTGCAACCACGATATCTTTCTGTTCTTTTACGAAATTATGAAGCAGAACCATCTGCGTTTCTATCGTATTTCTTTCTCTGTTCTTTTCACTCTCATAGGAAAGCCTTGCATAAAGGGCTGCATGTGAAACTTTTTCACACTGGTTTTCAGCTTCTGTAACCAAATTTTCTTTATTTCCAACATTCACATAATCTACTTTTCTTGATTTTCGAGCCATTTATACGACCTCCCTCTTTTGAATTTCTATTCTTCCGTCCATACCTGTGCTGACATCGCATCCCACCGACTGTATCTGCCGTAACAAAGATTGATAACAATCATCAAAATTAAATCTGACTTCAATATGTTTTTTGTCATATACTAATATCTGGTCAATCAGTTCAACAGCAACAGTTCTTGTAAGTTCCTGTATATTCTGATGCTCGGCAAAATAATCCAGCCAATGATATTTATCACTTTTTGATTCCAGGACTTCACTGATCTGCTGATCAATGCTTCGGACTGCTTCCTCGGCTTTTTTCCGTTTTTCTGTGTACCCGTCATGAAGCTCTTTATAATCTTCTTTTGAAATGATTCCTTCACGGAAATCCTCATATAGATAATCTCTTAACTCCCGGCATCGCACGGCTTCTTTTTCTTTTGCTTCTTTTCTAATTTCCAGTTCTTTTATATCCAATTCTTGAAATGGTACTTCATGGATAAAATCCATGATTTTTTTCATATCAAGGATATTTTCAATATGGATTTTTACCAGTTCCAATACTGTTTCTTCTAGTTTACCCATTGGTATTCTGTGTGCTGCACACGCTTTCGTAGCCGCATGTCTGGAACAGATATAGTAAGCGTATACCTTTCCTCCTGCCGGAACATCCCGTTTGATCATCATTGCCCCACAGTCTCCACAAACCACAAGTCCAGATAATGGATATACCTTTTCCTCGTTCGGAGAAGTCCTTGTATCTATCCCTAATAATCTCTGCACCAGTGCAAATTCTCGTTCTGATACGATAGCCTCATGGTTTTTTTCAATTCTAACCCAATCTGTCTCCGGCTTTTTCATCAATTTTTTTACTTTATGGTTTGGTGTTGTTCTTTTTCCCTGCACCAGAGTTCCAGTGTATACTTCATTTTCAAGGATTCTTTTTACCGACATGGCGCTCCATTCTGCCTGTTCGTGTGTTTTAAAATTATCCTGAATCCTTATTCCAAGACTGTGCTTGTATTCCATTGGTGAAAGAACACCCTGTTTGTTCAATGCATTGGCAATTGCTGTCTGGCTCATACCTGATAATTTCATGCGGTAAATTTCTTTGACGATACCTGCCGCATATGCATCTATCACCAGTTTGTTTTTATTATCTGAATCTTTCTGGTAGCCATACGGTGTAAACGCTCCGATATATTCCCCATTTTTTCTCTTTACTTCCAGGTGGCTTCTTATTTTGATAGAAATGTCACGGCAATATGCATCGTTAATGAGATTCTTGAAGGGAATCACGATTTCGTCTGCCTGACTTTTCCCTTCCAGGCTGTCATAATGATCATTGACCGCAATAAACCGCACGCCAAGTGCCGGAAATAATCTTTCGATATATTTTCCGGCATCAATATACTCACGTCCAAAACGGGAAAGGTCTTTTACAACGACACAATCCACAATTCCTTTTTTGATATCTTCCAGCATCATCTGAAATGCAGGACGTTCAAAATTAGAACCGCTGTAACCGTCATCCACCCGTTCTGATACAACAACTATATCCTTTTTATCTTTTAGGAAATTTTTTATCAGATCTTTCTGATTTGAGATACTGTTGCTTTCACGCTTTCCAGCAGTAGCAACATCGCCATCTTCTTTCGATAAACGAACATAAATGGCTGCATGATAGATTTTCTTTGAATTGTTAATTTGATTCATCTTCATCCTCCTTAGTTTTACCTTTCCATCAACATTGGTAAAACCCAGAGGGTGAGTCGATTTTGTCCTAATAGAAATGAGGAGTCCTGAATTCCTCGCCTCCATATTAACATAACTCTTCAGATTTTACCACCACTTTTTATACAGAAAGCAAAAGTTCCTCAAATGCATCTTCAAAAGATACTCCATTGTTTGCAAACCGTATTTTCACTTTTACATTTCCTATACAGACAAGATAGGGATTTCCCACTTGTCTAAGATATTGAGCTATTCTTTTTTCTTTCGTCTGATTCCGGTCAATCCTTATTTTTCGGATGTCCTTCAATTCCTTCAGATCTACATCATCAAAATCCGTTTCCAGATAGTTTCTATATTCCTCTGCCGTCATGCCCTTCTCCTTCCATTCCCATCTGAATCCGTACTGCTTTCAGTACCCGATCCAGGCTCCACTTATTTACTCTTCCGCATTTCTCAATAATACATTTCGTAGAAATGCTCATAACCTGTTCAGCCAGTGCCAGGCTTCCTTTTCGGATTCCCGTCATATCATATTTGCTGATAAATACATGTGTTGGCAAATACCGCTTCTTATATATTCTTGACGTCAGCGGAACTACTGTAATGACTGAACTGTATGTATTAGCTTTGTTGTTACTTACTACGATCACCGGTCTTACTCCACCCTGAACCGAAGTTGTCGGGAACATACCGAGATCCGCCCATAAGATATCTCCTCTTCGAATCGTCACTTGTCATCTCTCCAATCTTTTTTTATTTGTAAAGCATTCATAGCGCTATATTGGCTCCACAGGAATACGGCAGAGTTCCTTTCCAAGACGGAAAGCTCTGCCGCATAACCTCTATAGCCAATTTGATTATTAAACAGTGCTCGCTCGATTCTATTTATCCTCGATACCCCGAATCGTTACTCCCGCATATGCAGGAAGGGAATAATAACCTGCCCGGATGCATACTCCGGACCACAACCCGGAAACTCTCGTTTCCAGGCTCCAGCAGTTCATAGGTTTACCAGTTACAGACTTCTCAGGATCTGCAAGTGTATCGCATCTCATACATATCATCGCATCACCAGCCTGCCAGCTGGCTTCGGTCAGTGCTTTTTCGCAGCATTACGGACTGAACTAAAAATCTTTGTTTTGTCTTATAATCCTATAGCGGCATCTTCCTCGTGCTCTTTGCATGAAATGTCACGTCAGTTATTATTGGATATTCAGTTATCATGGTTCATTTTAGGAAGTCCTTTAACTTCCTCTAATTACTAAAGTCAAATGACTTTGGCAGATGCAAAAGATTTTGAAAAATTTTTTAAAAAAATTTATTCATATACATTTCACGCATCTTATTAAGAGTGGATTTCAGCTTGTATGACAGCATCTGTCTGGAAATCCCCATAATCTCCGCCATCTGTGTCTGTGTCTTGTTTTCAAAGAAAATGCCATAAATAATCATGCGTTCCTCTGAGTTCAGTTGATTGATCACTGTGTGAATATCCTGCTGTTCCATTTTTGTCAGTACACAGTGCTCCACATCACAGTTCAGATCTGGAAAATCCTCAATCATGAAGCCTTCTCCATCAATGGACTGACCGCTGTAAGGTACTTCTCTCAGCATCTTATCCACAACCTCACCCAGTTCATTCTTAATCTCAACTTTTTTTGCCTTGCTGCTTCTGTAAAAATTATTCATCGCATACGCAACTTCTTTTGTAATCTCGATCATTTCTCCATCAATATTTGCGTAATACTTTCCTTCGTAAAAATATGGGTGTTCAATATACATATCCGTTCCTCCTGAATTTGAAATCTTGTTGCTCGTTTCAAGTCCAGAAGGCGGACCTCTGTTTAGGATCATGCCTGCTCCGCCTTTATCCTGCCGGGATACGCCCGCAGTTATTGGCTGAGAAATTCAGGCACGAAAAAAAGCCCCAGTAGTTTTTTCTTAACTACTGAGGCTTTCGTCTCTTTCTTGTATTCAGTTATCTATGCCTTCTTTCATCAGCATAATCATTGTATCAGGATAAAGTTCACAAAGTATCCGCAATATATTCCCATAAGTTCATATCATTATTGGAATCGTACATATTTCAGTATAAAAAGTTCACCGTGTTATTCTTCTACTTCTTTTCCATCTATATATAGTTGAAATTTATCAGGATGATTGACTACATCATAGTCCTTTCCGTATTCTACAGGTCTATATTCGGCTGTCATTACCGATTCCCCATCTTCAATATCCTCTTTCCATAAATAGATGTTCATATCAAGACTCGTCGCATATCCCCTGTCTGTGGAGAATTTTGTCGAATAAAATGAATCATCCTTGTACATCTGCAAAAGTTCTCTTGCAAAAGCTTCTTTATCCCCGATATGTCCCCGGTTAGCAACCACTGTAATATTTTCATCTCGATTTACGGAAAATGTTCCAACTACATCCGGTTCGCCTTCCTTATGACCAGATTCAGATTTCCCATAAATACTTCCTGCAGCAATTATCAAGATCACTGCTCCTGAAATCAATGCAATTATCTTTTTCTTCATATTTTTATTTTTATTTTCCTTTTAGTTTTTTACTGCGTAATTGATTACTTCTTCCGGTGTGGGTCTGTCTCCTTTAAGTGTCATTTTCTTCCATTCTTCCTGCACAGCCGGATCGGGATTATCAAATCCTGCATCTATGGCTATCTGCATTTCTCTGCGTACCTCTTCTGGTGTTGTGTTGTACTTTTCTGCAATCTTCTCATAAATAGTTTTCTCTCTCATTCATTTTCCTCCAATATATAAGTAGAATTACACCTTGTTCTACAGAACTAATTTAGCATATTTCTATTATCATGAAAAGACACTTTACAACTTAAAGCTGAATAAAAGGTCAAAAAAAGAAGAGCTACTCGCTCTTCCCAGTTTGTCATATCACTCTTCCAATAATGTGTGAATTACTTTGATGATTTTTTTCTGCTCTTTGATCGGAAGTTTTTCAATTTTTTCTGTCAGCTCATTGGTAACACCTGTAACTGAATGTGCCACAACATCAATCAAAAGAGTATCTGCTGAAACATCTAATGCATTTGCAATTGCAACAAAGGTATCCAATTTTGTAACTTTCAAGCCTCTCTCTATTACACTCACATGCGTTGGACTTAAATTTACTAATGCAGCCAGTTCCTCTTGCGTGAGATTTTTTGCTTCTCGTGCTGATTTGATTCGCTGTCCTACTGCTTTCAAATCCATCGTAACACCTCCTCCAGAACGAATAATCGTTCTGAATTTAGTATACTTGTGGATATCTTAAATATACAGAATCGCAAAGCCAAGTTCTAATTCTACAGAACTATATTCAAAGTTTTTCTTTGCATTTTCGTAAAAAAGCGTTATGATTGAATCAGTTAAATCAAAGGAGGTATCAAATCATGAAATCACATAAATACTGGTCCTTAGGCGCACTTTTCTGTATGTTGGGATGCATTTATTCTGGAATCAAAAAATCTATGACTGCACATAAATACTTTGCCTATTCTTCATTGCTTTGTATGGGCATGTCCATTTATTCCGGTCACAAACTGGTTTCTCCAAAGAAGAAAAAAATCACTGAATCAAATAATAGTGAGAATAGTTAAATAAAAAATTGACCTTTATTCATCAAAGACAAAGTTGCTGGAGAATATTTTTTCTCTCCAGCAACTTTCTTTATCTTTAAGCCATTGAGATACAATACTGTCCAATCAGCTTCATCCAACTATTATATTTATTCTTTTCGCACACCTTTCGGCAAATTTCATTCTCCATCAATACACAGAACATCTTATCATAATCAAATGCCCAAACAGCACCATTCACATGGTTTTCCACTGCTTTCTGATCTATGCTTTTCAAACGTGTGACCATTTTTTCAATTTCTCCATTTCCCAAGTTACCGATATTTTTGCAGATAAACCGAAAGAAATTCAACGTTGCATATTCATCATGCCAATGGAAATCTTCTGGATTGTTTTTAATTTTACTGGCTCTCAGCTGTTCTTTGATTATCTGAGCAGCTACACCTTTCATCGAATCTTCGTATCTCATATTATTCACCTACTCTTCCTCAACGCCCAGTGACGGTTTAAATCTTTTATCCTTTGCCTGCGGTACCACGATCTCATAAAAATAAAATCCTAAATACCCAAGTGCCTGCTTCTTCATTTTATAAAAAGAAGTCCTGCCTATTCCCAACTCCTGTTGTACTTCCACATCTGTCTTATTATAATGACTGCAAAAACAGGAATGAAGGATTTCACTGAGCATCACACCATTCGGTGCATAGAACTTCACCAAAGTCATTCCCCGATAGATCATGTCCGACAATCCATAAATAATCATCAGATTATTCATCTCCCGGTGCATCTTTGGCACATTCAGCTGGTTGTTATAAATGCTCAGATAACTCAATACATATGCCATATCTTCATTGATTTTCTCCTGGCATTCCATATCCAGTTCTTCTAACACAATCTGATTTTCCAAAATCAATTTCTGATAGCTTGTCATCAATTCTTTAATATCAGTATAATGTCTTTCGATTGTAACTTCCAGATAATCCTGTGCATGACTTGCCATCTGGAAGGTAATTTCTTTCATTGATTTAATTGCATAATCTCTGTCTGTCATCAGTTTCAAAATCTCCTTATCATCATCACACTAACTGGCGGTCTTTCAGACCAGTTCGCTTTCCCCATGATTTTGATGGGAAGCAATTACTTACTACAACTTGCAGAAGCGGATATCCAAAAGGCATTGTGGGAGCTGCCTTTGCTGACCGGAATCCATCTTCTTATGTAAAACCTACAGGAATATAAAGGGAAAGTGACTATCCCTGCCGGTTAATAATCCAAATAATATCGTCTATACCAATCTCTCCTTATGCTGTTTTTCTTTCCATAAACCATTTATCCACTTCGTAAAACAAGTGGCTTTCCTGCCCCTGTATCATACAGGTGTACATCATTCCTACACCGCCTGCCTTTCTGCTGGCGCATCGCTCGATTTTCAAAATTCTGTCAATACTATATTTTCTTCCATCCTCCCATGTAAAAAATATGGGAACCAGCTGCCCGTCTTTCCGAAACTCTGCCACTACATCTACATATACTTTGTTCATGCCGACACCTCACTATAAAATCTCGATTGCTCTTGGTGATGCCGGGATTCTGCGGATATATCCATTTTGCTCCAACTGCTTGATTCTGGAAAAAGCAGATGATGTTGATTTCACCCCGATCAACTCTCCAAATTCCCGGACTGTCGGCGGGTATCCATGCTCCTTCATATAATTCAAAATACATTGATAACTTTCTTTCTGTTTTCTGGTTAATGCTTTTTTCAAATCTATCCCTCCAATTACCTATGAAAATAACTGTGTGGATGGATCGTGTGCGTACCAGCGTCTAAGTGGGATAAGACTTTATCCTGATACATTGCCGCTCGCTGTATACTGAAATAACCAAACCGTCGTCTGATCTCATCTACAGTACGATCCAGCTTCTCTAACTTTTCCTTTTTCTCCTGATTTCCAAATAAATCCAACTGCACGGGAATATCATCTAACACAAGATCCGCAGCTCGGATTCCCAGTCTTCTAATGGGATGTTCCCATTTATAATTATCTTTAAATAGCTGAAATGCTGCAGTTACAATCTCGTTTGTAATATTCGTTGGCTGTCGTAAATGTATCTGTCTGGAAAAACTATACAATCCATTATCTCGAACTGTAATTTCTACTGTTTTGCATTTAAATCCATGTTTCCGCAATCGTGCAGCTACACTTTCTGCCAATGCTATTTGAATGATCCAGACATCCAGATCATTTTCCAGATCTCTCGGTGTTGTAGTGCTATTACCTATCGACTTTACTGGTGCTTCATATCCTTCCTTGCAAACCGGATCTTCATCCCAGCCATTTGCGAAAGCCCATAATACATTTCCTATTTTTCCAAAGTGACTCTCTAACAACTTTTCGTCTGATTCCGCAAGTTGCCCGATTGTCCGGATCCCAAATTTTTGCAATTTCTTATTTGTCTGTCTTCCGACATAAAGCAAATCTGACGCTGGAAGCTGCCATATCCTGTCTTTATAATTTTCTCGATTAAACTCTGTGATTGCATCCGGCTTTTTATAATCTGAACCAAGTTTCGCATAAATCTTATTCCAGGAAATTCCAATACTCACTGTTACTCCAAGTTCGTATTTAATCCGATGGCTGATTTCTCTTGCAATCGTCATTCCGCTTCCTTTCAGATTTCTGCTGTCCGATACATCCAGCCAGGCTTCATCAATTCCATATGGCTCGATCTTGTCCGTATACTCCGAATAGATTTCTCTTGCCATCTGTGAAAATCTCAAATACAAATCCATCCGTGGTCGTACAAATATGATTTCCGGACAAATCTGTTTTGCCTGCCATAATGCCATTCCGGTTTTTACTCCCTTTTTCTTGGCAATATAATTTGCTGTCAACACAATTCCATGTCTGGCTTCCGGATTGCCACCGACTGCCAGAGGCATTCCGGCAAATTCCGGATGATGCAGCATTTCTACACTGGCATAAAAACAGTTCATATCACTATGCAGGATCACACGCTCACTCAAACTTTTCACCTCCCAGCTGTTTCCTTCAACATGATGTCTTATCAATTTCTGTATGTTTAGTATATATCGACATTCCGGAGATAGTCAAGTAACATCTTGGTTATATTTTCTCCATTTTGGAGATTATTGTTGATTTTATTTCTAACATAAGGTATAATGCATATAGAAAATTCAAATAGAAATGAGGCGAACAAATGCGTGATTTCGGGGAAATATTAGCAGAAAATAGAAAAAAGAAAGGATACTCTCAATCAGATCTGGTAGACCTGCTTTCTCAGGAAGGTATTCAGGTCACTACAAAAGCAATCTCCAAATGGGAGACCAATGCACGAGAACCAGCTTTACATGTTTTCCTGACACTTTGCCAGTTACTTGATATCGAAGATATATATGAATCCTTCTTTGGAGAAAATCCATATAACATTATGAGTGGATTGAATGAAGAAGGCAGAAATAAATTGATTGAATTTGCTGATATTTTGAAAGCTTCTAAAAAGTTTTCTCCACTGTCTGCAAAGATTATCCCATTCCATCATCCTGTAGGAATTACCTGGGAACCAGTTTCTGCTGGTACTGGAAATTACCTGGAAGATTCTGTAAAAGAAACTTATGACGTAGGACACCTTGCTCCTGAGCAGACTGACTTTGGTGTACGGATCTCCGGTGACAGTATGGAGCCACTTTATCATACAGGCGATGTCGCATGGATTCAGAAAAAAGATTCTCTTGCTAATGGTGAAATTGGAATCTTCTATCTCAACGGTAATACTTACATCAAGGAATTACATGATGAGCCAGATGGTGTTTATCTGATCTCTTTAAATCAAAAATATCGCCCTATCCAAGTTTTGGAATCTGACTCTTTTAAGATTTTTGGAAAAGTAATCGGGAAATGCAAAGGTGCAGAAATTCCGGGATTCCATTAGATTTCAACAGCAGGTTCATGATCCTGATGATAACAATAAGAAAAGGAAGTGATTGAATGGCAATCAATAATACACTAAAAGATATTCGTGAAGAACGGAATCTCATTCAAGCAGATTTGGCTGAAGCCATAGGTTCCTGCTGCCAGACTATTGGCCGCATCGAACGTGGAGAACGTAATCCCTCTCTTGAGATTGCAATCCGGCTGGCACATTACCTGAAAGTGCCTGTAGAAGATATTTTTCAAGTTGAAGACTAAATCACAACAGCCAGAAAACCGAGGAGTAAAATCCCCGGTTTTCCTTTTGCTCAAAATCAGTGTAATCCTTTTACGAAGTCCACTGCGTTTTTCATATCTTCTTCATCCGGATGGCCTTTAGCTATACCTCCAACCAGTTTAAATGGTCCAAATGTGTCATACCCTTTACAGCCAAATTTTCCAACCACACTGGCATGTTTTTTATCCAAAATCTGCTCTATGGATTTATAATTCGCACTTCCACCATAAGTACAGATCAGAAATATCTTTTTGTCGTCCGGTAGATTCTTCTCTGCAAATTCCAATATCGACTGATGAAACTTTGAAAAATAGATTCCTGATGCAAATCCAATCATATCATAACTGTTCAAATCTGCATCTGGCTGTTTTACAGCATCAATCAAATCGACCTGACACTCTTCTGCTATGCCCTTTACTAATTTTTCTGTATTTCCATGATGCACAGATGCATATACGATTGCTTTTCTCATTTATTTTCCTTTCTGCCTGCTCCATCAATCAGGTCATAACTCATATCTAAAAAGTCCAGTACCTTTGCTTCACTGACCGAACCATCCAGTAAAATCGTAATCCAATGCTGCTTATTCATATGGTGTCCAGGTAAAAAGCCATAAGTCTGAATAATCATATTTGTCATGTCCGGATTACACTTTACATCCATGATATCAACCAGCTCTTTTCCTTCTAATCCCAGTTTCGATTTTTCAACTGTCATGATCACTGCATACCATTTTCCATTTTTATGTCGGAGTACTGCACTGTCCGGTAGTTTACTCCATAGATATTCCGGAAGTGTGCCATACTGTTTCTGCACATATTCAAATATTTCTTCTTTCTTCACAATCCATTCAACTCCTGATTCTTCTGATATCCTGTCCATAATCTTACCACATTTTTGTTCCCTATACTACCTGTCAAATTCTTTTGCATTTTCCCGGTTCTCCTGACTTTAACTAATAGAGGGATAAAACAGCAAGGACAGGAAGTGAGGATACACTTCCGGAAAATCCCAATTTAGGGTACCCTGCCCTAAATTGAAAAACGCTGAAAGCAACGATACAACTGCCCTCTCAGAAAGGAGACCCCGCCAATGGCTGAAAGAAAGAGAAACAAAGAAATCCATTTCTATGTCACCGAAGAAGAACGTAAGCTTATCCGCAGAAAAATGATAGAATCAAAGACAAAAAACATGGGAGCTTATCTTCGTAAAATGGCAATTGACGGTTACATCGTCAACACCGATACCACTCCATTAAAAAAACAATATGAAGAAATGCATAAGATTGGTGTGAATATTAATCAGATTGCCAAAAAAGTAAACAGCACCGGAGATCTGTATCCGGAAGAAATGCAAGAATTGAAAGAGATGGTGAAAGAATTATGGCGTATCTTAAGATCTTCCCAATTAAAGTAACAGACAAGAAAGCTCTGGACTACATCACGAATCCAGATAAAACAGATGAAAAACTGTTAGTCTCCAGTTTTGGCTGTTCCCCGGAAACTGCAGATCTTGAATTTTCTATGACAAGAGAACTGGCAAAAAAGAATGGAATGGACAAAGGCGATAACCTGGCATTTCATCTGATCCAGTCATTTAAACCTGGAGAAGTTGATGCCGAAACTGCCCATCGCTTAGGACAACAATTTGCAGACGAAGTACTGAAAGGAAAATATGAATACGTGATTAGTACCCATGTTGACAAAAACCACATTCATAACCACATCATCTTTAATGCAGCAAGTTTTGTTGATCATCACAAATATGTTTCGAATAAGCGGAGCTACCATAAAATCTGCCGGATCAGTAATCGTATCTGCCATGAAAATGGACTTGCCACCAGTATGCCAACCGGAGAAAAAGGTAAAAGCTATAAAGAGAACATGGAATACCATCGTGGCACCAGTTGGAAAGCCAAGCTACGTGTTGCAGTTGATAAAGCAATCTGGACTTCCATCAACTATGAGGAATTTCTACAAAAAATGCAGTTAGCCGGATACGAAATCCGCCAAGGAAAGCACCTATCCTTCCGTGCGCCTGAACAGAAAAACTTCACTTATATGAAATCTCTCGGAAGCTATTATTCAGAAGAAAATGTTCGCATTCGCCTGGCTAAAAATCGTAACAAAGTGAAAACTCCGAAGCATCTGTCCAGAGAAGCTCGCCTGTATATCAATATTTCCACTTATGTTACGACCGGCAATCGAGAAGGATTTGAACGATGGGCAAAGCTCAATAATCTGAAAGAGGCAGCCCGCACCTTTAACTATCTTTCCGAAAATAACCTGTTGAATTATGAGGATTTCAAGCAGCATGTTTCTGATGTTGATGCTTCTGTTAAAGCGGCTGATCAGAGAATAGCACAAATCACCAGTGTTCTGAGCACACAGAAAGTCATTCAGAAACACTGCGATTCTTACCGGCTCTGCCGTAAAGTGATTGAAGATTGCAAATCTGCTAAAGATCCAAAAGCTTACCGCACCAAGCATCAGGCAGAATACCATCTCCACGATTCACTAAAAAAAGAGCTTCAGAATCTCGGTGTTACCAAAATCCCAAGCTCTGATAAAATCAAAAAACGAATTGAAAATCTTGAATCTGAACAGACTGCTTCTGTCCGGGAAAAGCAGGGGTTACAGGAAAAGCAAAAGCTGTTAAATACCATTCAGCAAAATTTTAATGTACTGCTCGATGCTCCAGAAATGCAACCTCCTCTGTCAGAAAAAGAAAACACTCTATAAAATGAAGAGGTATCATCTTGAGGTACCTCTTCCAGTTTCATTTTACGCTGCCAGTATATCCCTTATTACAAATAATTTTATGTATTTGGGGATAGGTGAGTCCTTTGCTCCTAAGTTCTATTACTTCTTTTTCATATGGAGCCAATTTCCCTGGAATTCGAACATTATAGTGTCCATTTGTAATTGAAAATCAGGATTCAAATAATTTTGTATGGTTTTATAGGAATGATGCATTAGCGTGGCAATCTGCTCAATTGGATATCCTGCCAAGGCCATTTTTCTTGTTTCTTCTATTTCCTGTTCTTTTTGTTTTACTGCCAGCTGATGTTGCCGTTCTCGGGCAATTTCCATGGTTTCAGGAATTTGCTCTTCTGAAATGGAAAGATATTTCTGGATTGTTTTAGGTGATGAATGTGATAATAATGCTATATCTGATATAGTCAATCCTTCCCGGTGTTTTTCATAGGCGAATTTTATACACAGTGACCGATTCGCTGTATTATATAATACTTTCATTTCATCCGTAATGCTTTCTGTTAATGGTATTTCAACCCTTGCAGGAAATTTCCGAATGATATATTTACAGATAACTTCCGAGAGTCCTTTTATCAAGTGAAACCGGTCACTGATCTGTATGATATCAGGATGAGAATTTGTAGCAGCGGATGTGTACGTGATGGCACCATCCCTTGAAATAACTTTGAGATTGTGAAAAGTTTTCAGCCAGTTGCAGACATCATTTGTATCTCTTGACTGAATCATATCAACAATCTGATGATTTTCCAAATTTATCATAACTGTTCCATAAGAGCATCTTTTACGGCGTGCAAAGTCATCCACACATACCATTTTTACAGAAGATTTATCCACAATGGATGGCATTTTTTTAAGCAAATCACAGATACTGCTTTTACAAACTGAAATATTTTCACTTTTTAAAAGTTTAGAAGCATTCAATGAGCTTAGCTGGGATGATGTATATAAAATAGTTTGGATTAACCTATTCGTTTTTTTGGATTTAGTAGTTACAAATGGATGTTTCTCGGAAAAAGTTTTGTGAGAACAATCCGGATTCATACATCGCATTTTCCTGGTATCTACCAACAGGATGACCTTTTTTTCTTGCATAGGAAGATCTTGAATTTCTCTTTGATAAATAGAATGGACTTTAGATGTTTTGCTTCCACAAAACGGACATTCTAATTCAGTTATTGTTGATGCAATATGAAAAATCACTTTATCTTCTTTTATGCGATATTGTATTAGTTCATAGGCTGGGTCAAGTAACTTAATAAATTCGTCCATACAGATAACCTTCTTAGTAAGTATATTTTGAATATATTATATAACTTTAATACATCAATTTCAACTAAGGATGGAAAGAACCTATTTACCGTTTACGTTTTATATGCACAAAGGCAGCATTACATGTAAACAAGGGCAGACCTCAAAATCGGATCTGCCCAAAGTAACTAATGTTATATCTTATGTCATTTTTAGTTCACACAAAACTTGAAACTCTCTCACTTAAAATCGGTAGATACTAACATATACCATTACAGACCTTGATGAGATTCACTTCATGTTCTGCCAAAATCCGGAGGCTGATTTTACAAGAAATCGTAAACTCTCTTTCCATGATTATATTCAGCTCATGCTTCAAATGCAGAGTAAGTCTGTTTCAAATGAAATCCTGGATTTCTTCGAACATTCTCTTTCAGCTCCTACAAAATCTGCTTTTACACAGCAGCGATTCAAACTTCAACCAGAAGGATGGAATTTCCTGTTCCATATATTTGTGGAACAGTGCAGGGAACTGTCTGATCAGCTCTATTGCGGCTATCGCCTTTTAGCATGCGATGGTTCTGATGTCAACATAGCACGCAACCCAGAGGATGAAAGAACTTTTATCCATGAAGGTGAAAAAGGTTACAATGCAATTCACGTCAATGCACTTTATGATATCACTAACCATACATACTGTGATTTTCTGGTTCAGGGCAAAAAGAAGCTTCATGAACGTGCTGCACTAAATTCCATGATTGACCGTTACTCCGATCCTGTACCAGCTATTTTAATGGCAGATCGGGGATATGAAAGCTTCAATGTCTTTGCTCACCTTATTCAAAAAGATATGAAATTTGTTATCCGTATGAAGGACATCAACAGTAATGGCATCCTTTCCACTTACAGTCTTCCTGACAGTGAGTTTGATACCTATATAAGAACTACGCTTACCAGACGACATACGAAGGAAACACTCGAAAATCCGAATACGTATACCATTCTTCAGCCGATTACCGATTTTGATTTCTTTGATGATGGTTGTACTTATTTTGCTATTGAATTTCGCATTGTTCGTATTCTTCTTGATAATGGAACTTACATTTGTATTGCAACCAATCTATCAGAAGAAGAATTTCCTTTGGAAGAGATTAAAAAGCTTTACAGAATGAGATGGAGCGTGGAAACAAGTTTTCGGGAACTGAAATATACGATTGGTCTCGTCAACTGGCACAGTAGCAAGTATGACGGAATTCTTCAAGAAATCAATGCGCGCATGATACTTTATAACTTCTGCGAACTTGTAATCGCTCATGCTGTAGTAAAAACAAGGGACAACACGAAACATACGTATAAAATAAATTTCGCCACTGCAGTCAACATATGCAGAGCATATCTAAAACAGGGCAGTGACGAAATAAAGACCATGCTTCTCATACAAAATCATCTGACACCAGTCAGATGCAACCGTAAATATCCTATCAACCTCCGACCAAAGAGAAATAGGGATTTCATGTATCGAGCGGCTTAAATCTCGTTACCATTATACTTCCTTTTTAGGCAGATTTGCAATCTGTCTATTTGACATACGCCAATATATTTTTGAAACCGTCAGATTTGTTTTCCTGATTCAAATCTCAACCGTTTTCACATGCCTTTTCTTAACCAAACAGATTTTTCAGAGGCTTGTAACCTGTGAGATACCTTTCCTAACAGACGAAATGCTTATCTAAATGACATTGCTCATTTATTATGGTTGAAAAAATCGGTAATGGAAGAATCTATGATAGCCGATTATCAAATGGACCTATTGAATCTATTAACAGAAAAATCAAAGATTTAAAACGACTTGGCAGAAGTTTCCGCAACTTCGAGCATTTTAGAAATCGCTTTTTATATGCAACAAGATCAGTCCCTGTATTAAACGGTATCACGAATTACAACCCTGTTCTATATTTAGAAGAGGATGATTTTTAGGAGGAATTTATGAAAAACCATTGTGCTTTTAGCAAGAATCATTCCTGTCCACTTTGGACAGATTATGAACTTACATGTTATGAATTAGAAGAGGCAAACTCACTATGTCATGGCAACTGGATTGAAATTGAACGTCAATACAAATATATTCAAACACTGCAAAAAATCTTATCAGATAATGATATCCCATATCCCAACGAATATGATTTTGACTAATTATTTAAGAGGGCCTGGAATTATTCCAGACCCTCAAACTCGCCCCTCAAGTTTGTCCCTCAAACCAGCCCCTCAAACTAAACCCTCAAAAACTGGCATTCTAAAAGGGCCAGCCCCTCACGATTGACCCTCAATTAGTTCGGCAAACCCTCAAAAACTTTGATTATCCAAGTAAATACCATCCACAGCAAGTGGAATTTAGTCCTACAACCTTAAAAACACCGACTAAAGTCCGCTTTTTTGTCATGTCCAAAAATCCTTTCTTTTTTAGTAGCCTGTTGTTTGCATCGTTTAGTGTAACACTTATTTCTACTTAATAAAACAAAAAAGCAGCAATCACTCATTTTTGTAAGAGTAATTGCCACTTTTCTTTTCTCTCTTTTCAAAGTGGAAATAAACTTTTCACTTCAGCTTATCGGTATTACCATATCTTCAATATTTTTGGGAATACGGGCGCTCGTCAAGCGCCCGTCATTTTTATCTATTATTATTCAAAAAAGCATTCTGCATTCATCCAGTCTCGCTTAAAATTATTGATATAATGCTCTGTTAATGGATTCGGTGAAGTAAAGGTATCTTCAAAAACATGATATGGAAGTGTAAGGCAATCTGCTCCTGCCATAAAGTAGTCGACAATTTCCTGTGATTTTTCTATAGATGCAGCTACAATCTTTGTATCTATATTTAATTTTTTATATACCGTTGATATTTGCGAAAGTGTATCGACACCTTTATACCCTATGATATCATTTTGTCCTGTGTATGGCGCAACATATGTGGCTCCGGCCTGTGCACACAGAACGGCTTCTGCGGCAGTCAATATCGAAGTTGCACATGTTTTAATTCCCAGCTCACTTAACCTTGCAATTGCTTCTACTCCATGGTAATTAGCAGGAATCTTTACGACCATATTATCTCCTGCAGAATTAATACGCTTCCCATCTGCGACCATATCTTCAACTGTTTCCCCAACAACCTGACCAAATACTGGCATATCAGGGAGTAATTCTGTAATCGCTCTAAGTATTTTTATACCATCTTTTCCTTCTTTTGAAATAATCGAAGGATTCGTTGTAACTCCCTCGATAAGATTTTTATTTTTTAGAATTTCTAATTCCTTTATATTTGCTGTATCTGCTAATAATCTCATAATAGACCTCCTAAAATAATCCTTTACAACAAAAAACCTATAGGTCAATATCCAGTTCCCCGAGTTGGGCTCAAACCAACACCCCCATGGTTAACAGCCGTGTACTCTATATTGAGTATTAATACATTTTTACTATAACTCTCCGCAATCTATTTTGCAAGGACTTTTTTATTTTTTACAAATATTTATTTCAACTCTAAAATTGGAGAGATACGCCCTTTAAGCACTACGACAACTTAAAGGGCATATCAATATATCTGCAGATCCTTAACGGATTGTTATACTCCACTGATTGCAATAAGTCTCACCAGTTCCTAGACGTACCAGATCACTCTTATTGCTGAACTCTTCTACCACATCTTGTCTGGATGGAAGGGAAGTCCATGGTTCAATACAAATATAGGGCGCTTCGGTTTTCGGCGCATGCCAGAATCCTAGATAAGACATCTTAGGATAAGATACCGTAACACTTCTTGTTCCTTTGTCCGATTTTAATGTCACTTCCCCCGGCATATTCTGAAGAACAATAGCATCATCATCGAACATATCATGTCTCATTCTTATCTTCTGCCCATCTTCTAATGGAAATTCTTTATTGATTCCATTCAGGAAACAAGTTTCTGTATGACCAACCCTGTCCGGGCAACCTTTTCCCGAAAACTCCAGATAATAATCTGAGAATTCCAGGCCATCTTCCAGCGGTACCTTGAATCCGGGATGTCCGCCGATTCCAAAATACATCATCTTATCTGAATTGTTCCGAACCTGATATCCTATCTTAATCTGATTTTCATCTAGTTCATAACTCACGCGCAAAACAAAATGATACGGATAGGACTCATATGTTTCTTCTGTATCCTCCAGTTCCATAACGATTCTTTCTCGGTCATGCTCTACTACCCGATACGGAAGGCTTCTTGCGAATCCGTGAATCCCCATGCAGTATTCTTTTCCATTAAGAGTGTACTTTCCTTCTGTAAATCTTCCTACAAAAGGGAACAGAATCGGAGCTCTTTCCGGCCAGTATTTCTGATCTCCACTCCAGAGATACTCAACGCCATCTTTTGAGACAGACTGCATCTCTGCACCGGTAGCAGCTATCTTAACCGTCATGCATCGATTACTAATCTCATAATTCACGTTCATTCCTCCCACTATTCTGCATCCGGATATTCGGTACACAGCAGACGGTATGCCGGCTCATCTTCTTCGATCGTCGGAAATCTTCCCATTCTCTCATAGAAGAAGTTATCGTTATCGTCATCATTACACATAGATACCTCTCCTAACAGAACAGATCCGCCAGTTTCCGGAACTACAAAATCATGGAACATATAAGGTGTAATTGTAATACTCTCTCCAGGTGTCAAAAGTACTTTTGTTCCTGCCGGAACAATTTCTTTCTTACCATCTTTATATACAACCACATCTGTATCCAGTTTTTCCATATCCTTAGTTCCGTTATAAACAGTGATATAGATATCATTTCCACCTCGGTTGATAATATCTTCCATCTTAGATACATGATAGTGCAATGGAGCTGTCTGTCCCTCGTAGAGCATTAACAATTTTTCTGCGTATGTCTTTGGATACTTCTCTGGCATCTTCTGATTTCCGTTTCGAATTGTAAGGAGCGCGAAACCGACCTCATCAAATTTGCCAAGGCCGTAATCCGTAATATCCCAGCCCAGTTTATTGTCACGGATCTCATCATATTCATGTCCTATGCTGTTCCATTCTTCTGCTGTCCACTTTGCAAATGGAGGGATCTCAAATCTGTGCTCATTGATCAACTGCTCCATGTCTTTAATAACCTGATTAATTCTTGAACGTTTCATATTATTTCCTCCAAACATTTTATTCTTTTTAAAATTTACTATAAAAAACGAACAGCAAGACACTTTCATGCATGAAGCATTCAAAAGAGCCCCGCTGTTCTACATTATCACTTTTACATCTTGTATTCTGATAATATAATCTCAGTCCTATCAGCCTGCTTCTTTTTAATTAGTTCCGCATTTGTGACAAAGTCCAAAAGAGCATCTATGACTGCAGTTTCATTCAAATGCGTAAAACCTTTATAATAATTAAAAGGTCCTTCTTTTCCTGCCGAAAGCAGTACGTAATCTGCAAGATTCGCTACTGGTGAATTTGCATAAGCAGTAATCGCAATCGCTTTTAATCCTTTTTCCTTTCCAAGCTCCAATCCCTGAATCACTTGCTTGGATGTACCTGATTGAGAAATTGCAACCAATATATCATCTGAATCAGCTAAATTTACATTATTCAAAAAATATTCTGCGGCAACATTATATGTGCTTTTAATTCCTAATCTTCCAAGACGGAATCCCATATACTGAGTTAATGGACATGTATTTCCTACGGACAGAAGATGCGCCTGCTTACATGACTTCAATAGATTCACGCAATTCCACATGGCATCGGCATCTATCCTTCCCCTATTGCGATAATATTCTCCGCATATTCCCGAAATTGCTTTTCCACTTCATCATGCGTCTGTACGCGATTAACCGTCTCATACTGCTGTCTTCCCAGATCCTTCGCCAGCGTAATACGGAATTCATAATATCCAGTATATCCTATATGGTGACACATCCTTACAACCGTTGCATCACTCACACCACTTTGCTTTGCCAGTTCAGACACATTAGAATCCACCGTCTTTTGTGGATTTTTTAAGACAAAATCCGCTACTTTTTTTTCGGCTGAAAAAATGCAGTTATAGTTCTCTTTTATTACCTCGAGAACCCCCTTATTCAGCATACTCTCTTTTTTCACTTTGACACCTTTCCTTGAAGGGAGAGCCCAAAAGGCTTAGTATAAAGAAGCTTTTCCAATTGTCTGGAAGAGTTCTAATTTATGTTTTGCACACTCTTTCATAGCTTCCATACATTGAGGCTCAATTACATTTGGCTCTCTTACCCCTTCATCTTTTAATACTTCTCTCATTTTCTGGAAATATGCGACCTTGATATCAGAAGAAATATTAATCTTATTGATTCCAAGTGTTACAGATTCTCCAATTTCTTTGTCCGGATTGTTCGATCCACCATGAAGAACCAATGGAATATCCACTTTTGCTTCAATTTCTTTCAAGATATCCAGTTTAAGTTCTGGTTTCATTCCTGCTGGATATAAACCATGACATGTTCCAATTGCAACAGCAAGTGTATCTACGCCTGTCTCTGCAACGAATTTTGCTGCATCGTCTGGATTTGTGTAAATGATTTTTGCTGTTCCGCCTTCAAAATCTGCCGGATCAGTAGATCCGATAGTTCCAAGTTCTGCCTCAACAGATACATTTGCAGGATGTGCTGCTTCTACTACTTTCTTAGCACCTGCAATATTTTCTTCAAAAGGAAGCTCTGCACCATCAAACATTACAGATGTAAATCCTGACTGGATCGCATAAATGATTGTTCCAAAATCACTGCAGTGATCCAGATGAATACATACTGGCACTGGTGACTTATATGCTCTTTCCTTAATAGCTAAAACCATTTCTGGTCCAGTAAAGCTTAATTCATCTGGATGAATCTCAATGATAACCGGTGAATTAGTTTCCTCGCAAACATCCATAATTCCCAAAAACATTGAGTAATCGGAAATATTAAATGCCGGAATCGCAAATTTGTTCTCTTTTGCTACTGACAAGATGTCTTTCATATTCATTAACATAATTTAGTCCTCCTCTAGAAATATAATACTATACATTATCACTTTTTTCTATAAAATATTTTTTAGAAACACATTTGTACACCGCCTAAGAATGAATCGCCTAACCCAATAGTGTACTTTGGTTTATCAATATATTTAGATGGTACTAATGTTACTTCATCCGCATATTTGCTTTCTATGACTTTACTGTAATTCTCGATCCCCTTCGGGCTCAGTTCAAAGGTAAGAACTTCTCCAATCTGTTCCTTCGTACCATAGCTTCCGTTCTGTGCCTTCGCAGTAGCCAACATATTTCCATACATCAGCCCTTTCTCAATATCTGCTTTCAGTTTTTCACCTACATACATAGAATAATCTTTGGTATGAATGATAATACCCTTACGGATACCAAATTTTTCCCGAATAAATTTTGCACCTTCAACGCAGGAAATAATGTCACTAATATCTACATCAAAATCATACATTTCTTTTAATGTATACTTCAGCTCTTCTTCGTTCAGGCTGACAATATCCACGCAAGAGCATACCGTCTCGAGACAAAGCTTTCTTACTGAAATATCATGGAAGTGTGCATCTTCAAAGAATACGATACCTTCCGGGTTTTTTTCTCGATATTTCATGACATGCTGTCCTGCAAAATCCAAATGTTCCTTCAAAACTTCCGGATCTAAAAGCGCATTAAAGCTGGACAATACATTACTGCTTACATGTTCTGCATTTTCTTCAACCCATTTAAAATAAGGTTTATAAAACGGAACATACTCATTTACCGTAATCTTTGTTAAAATCAATCGGTTCGAGCAAGGAATCTCTGCTTTTTGATCGCCCAGACAGATCACATCACCTTTTTTAAACTGTATAATACAGTGTACTTCCTGATCCTGAGTCTGGACAATTCCATCCGTATGTACCAATTCTCCCGTTTCAGAAACTGTATAAACATATGGAGACTCTAACAACTTACATACCTCTTTTGAGTCATCTGTAAGATGCACAACAGACGGACACCCCACCTGAGCAAGTGCCAAAGCAGCCTGAACTGCCGTTCCGCCCATTCCATACTGTGCAGAAAAACACTCTTCCAAGAGTTTTGTATTCTCTATGTCTGCTTCTCCGCCTATTCCTCGGGTACAATAATACACGATTGTCTGGAGCAATTCTTCCATAGTGTGAACCTTTTCCGGAACCTCCATCTGTGAAAGATCGCCATCTGGAAGGTATTCTGCAAGCAATTCATTCAATCTTTCAACCTGAAAATCGCACAAAATATCTAAGTTGCTGGTATAGCCCATTGCTGTATAACGCTTCTCAGACACGCGCTTTTCCACTGTCTCATCCATTGTCTCATATGCCTGCCTGTATTTTTGTTCAATCTGTAATACATTCATCACTATTGAAATCCTCCTAATATCATCTGTCTTAACTCTTTACTGATCCTGCCGTCATACCAGCGATAAAGTATCTCTGGAAGAATAAGAATAATACAAATATCGGTAATGATCCAAGTACACTCATTGCCATCATCTGATTCCATTCATATGAATGCTGTCCCATCAATAAATTGATACCTACCGGAACCGTACGCATTTCATTCGTCTTTGTCAATGCCAGAGCAAACAAATATTCATTCCATGCCTGCATGAACGTATACATTCCTACTGATACCAGACCAGGAACAGCTGTAGGAACCAAAATCTTCCATAACGCCTTCCAACGAGAACCGCCATCGATCATAACAGCTTCATCCAATTCTTTTGGAAGAGTATTCAGATATCCTGTTGTCATTAAAATACAATATGGAAGCGTAAATACCAAATATGTCAGAGCAAGTGCTGCATATGTGTTGTATAATTTTAAACTTACGATCAAGCTCAAATACGGAATCAGCAAAGTAATCGGCGGTACAGCCTGTACAGCAACAATAACTGTATTGATAACACCCTTTCCTCTAAAGTCAAAACGACTAAATGCATAAGATGCCATAATTCCAATAATAAGAGTAATCACTACTACCAGTCCAGCTATAATGTAACTATTAACAAAAAACCTTACCTGTTCCGGGTTTGTAAGGAGTGCTTTATAAGCATCCAAACTAAAATTCTCAGAAATCCATGTCGGCGGCCATGCAAAAATCTCAGCATTAGGCTTAAATGAATTCAAGAACATCCAAACAATCGGAAAACCCGCCCACAAAATACCAATGATCAATATTATGATAACTAAAATCTGAACTGAAATTTTTTTCTTTCCTATCATACTTTAATCCTCCGATCTTTGTTGTCTGACATAGAAGATTCCGATAATCGTACATACAATAAGAAGAATTCGGGCTGCAGCCGATGCCATCGAATACTGGTATTTCGTGAAGCCCTGTTTGTATATATATGTACTAATCGTCTCGGTTGCATTGACCGGTCCGCCTCCTGTAGTCATCCAAATCAAAGCGAATTGCTGCAATGTCCAAACAAAGTCCAACATCAGAAGACTGACAAGAATCGGTTTTAATTGAGGAATTGTAATTCGGAAAAATGTCTGAATAGCATTCGCGCCATCCAGTGCGGATGCCTCATATAAATCTGTTGAAATCCCCTGTAATCCCGCCAAAATACTAATCATATAGAAAGGATATCCCGACCAAATATTAATCACGGTAACTGCCTTAAGCGCTATATCTCTCGTTGCCAAGAACGCTATATTTTTATCAACTATATGCATCGATGTAATAAGATAGTTGATAACACCATTCGAATCTAACATCATTCTCCAGAGAATCGCGATAACGGATGCTGTAAACATCCATGGCAAAGCATAGATTACTCGGAAAATACCTTTTACTCTAACACCAAGGTATCTGGTATTCAATACCATTGCAAATAACATACCAATTAAAAGATGTGCTACAATACTGACGATTACAAAGAAAAGTGTATTCTTTATTGCGACCAGGAATGTCGGATCCGTCAGTACTGTCTTATAGTTCTGCAATCCAACAAAAACAGGATTCTTATTAACAATCACATTATCGAAAAAGGAATATCCGATAACCATAATAATAGGTAAAACCAGCAGAACAATCATTAATGCAACTGTTGGTAAAAGATATAAATATGGTGTTGCCTGTTTCCTCAAAACATCCTTTTTGCTTCCTACCGGCCTTGTCATTACTTTATTCCCCTTTGCCAATCATCCCACCTCCTTCATTTTTTGAGAAATATAGGTTGCGCGAATATACGCGCAGCCTATATTCTTTAACTCTTTACCTTATAGTTCTGTCCGATTTTTATTCAAAAGCAGGTGCCCAGCTTTCCTGTGCTGCACTCAACATATCTGCTGCAGATGCTATATCTCCATCCAGATATAATACAAGCTGCTCATTGAAGCTTCTCATCAAATCTTCAGATGTAGGAGCACCTGTGAATTCGTTGATAGCATAACCTGTCTGGAAGATATCGTATGCTTTCAGGAATAATTCATCGCTTTCAGAATAATCAGGCTCTGCAGTTGCATTTCCTGGGAAAGCGTTTGCAAGCTGAGCTAATTTAGCATTTACTTCTGGGCTCATAAGATATTCTACAAACTGCCATGCTTCTTCTTTGTTCTCGCAGTTTTCAGCAATACCGATACCCCAGTTAGCAACGTCCATTCCGCTTTCGCCTTCGTAACCATCCATTACAGGCATCTTAGCGTAATCAAAGTTAAGGTCTGGGCTTTCTTTTTTGATCAGTGTCAAGTGAGCAATTGCATCTACCATGAATGCAAGACGTCCGTTTTCGAACTCGTTAACCATATCCTGCTCTTTCATAGCTTCAACACCGTCAGAGAGGTATCCGTTGTCTTTCATCTCTTTTACGAAATCAACAACCTTCTCCAGATCTTCATTACCTTCAAGGTTCGGTTTTCCATCTTCTAACATAGCTCCGCCTGATGCCCACAGCCATGTCATGAACTGATTCTGAATACCGTTAGGAGCTTCAGAAGATAATGGAATTGCAAATGCAGATGCATCTGTATTAGATGTAATCTTATCGCATGCATCCAAGAACTCAGACCATGTTGTTGGAACCTCAGAAACCCCAGCTTCCTCAAGGATGTCCATATTTACATATAATGGGTATGCAAAGTTAACAACTGGAATCATGTATGTACTTCCATCTACCTGAATCTGATCTGATAACTGGCTGTCATCATAGCCTGCATCTGTCATCAAATCTGTCAAGTTTGCGATAGACTCCTGTTTTCCAAAATCATATACCCAAGATCCATCAAGACCAACTACATCAGCCATTGTTCCTGCTGCTGCACCAGCTGCGATCTGAGTCTTAGTATCTGCATAAGGATTGCTCAGAAGTTCAATGTTGATTCCTGTTTCCTCTGTGAAGTCATCACAGATCTCCTGAAGTGCTCCATCCGGAAGCTCTACGCCCCACCACTGCTGGAATTCAAGTGTTACGCCATCTCCGCTGTCTCCACTAGCTTCTTCTGAATCTCCGCTGCTGCTAGATCCACAAGCTGCTAATGAAAGTACCATTGCGCCAACCAGACCCATTGAAAGCATTTTCTTCATGATTGTTCTCTTTTTCATTAATAGTTCCTCCTTTAAATAAAATTTTATTTCAGCACATTTTAAAAAAAGCAAAAGTAAATTCCAAACATCTAACATTTTTCTGTTTATATTCGCTAATTTATCTTTGTTTTTCTTTCTTTTTTTATGCTGTTTTAATTATATTATAAAATATTTTTTCATTATTATCAATATGTATTATCTTAAATTTAAATTACACTGAAGTGAAAAGTTTATTTCCACTTTGAAGGAGGGAAAGTGGATTTTAGTCTTACATCTATTTCCACTTCCACAAATGTAGCATTTAGTCTTACACTTTTCCTGTTAGACAGTCGCCGGAAAGGTTGGTGTCTATTATGAAAACACTAAACTCTTTTTCTCATTTAACTTTAGAGGAACGGCGTATCATTCTTACCGGCATTACAAACGGCTCCACCAAAACGGCCATCGCCCAGACCATCGGCAAGGATAAGTCTACTGTTGGCAAAGAGATCAAACTTCACAGAACTCTTACCCATAAGTGTAAGATGTCTCTGGAGTGCAATCATTATAAAAAATGTGTTTATAGCCGCCAGTGTACATCTGACTGTCCGGAGTACAGTCCTTTCCGTTGTTCCAGACGCGACCGCTCCCCTGGCGCTTGCAACGGCTGTTCCAACTGGTCCCGCTGTCATTTTGATAAATATCAATACTGTCCAGAAGATGCCCATATGGATTACCGCACTACTCTGATCGACTCCCGGGAGGGTGTTAATCTTACATTACAGGAGGCAAAACAGATGGCTGCTATTATCGCTCCGCTCCTCAAACAGGGACAATCCCCTTATCAGATCGTTACAAACCATCCGGAACTCGGCATTTCAGAAAAAACACTTTACAACTATATAGAAAACGATGTTTTTCACGAGATTGCAGGGATCACTGTCATGGATCTGCGACGGCAGGTATCACGCAAGCTGCCGAAGAAAAAGGCAAAAACTTATAAAAAACGCGTCGACAGAAAGTATCTTGAAGGCAGGACCTACAAAGATTATAATTCTTATCTCTCCGATCATCCCGAAGTCTTTGTTACCCAAATGGATACGGTCTATAACGACGAGACAAACGGTCCTTTCCTTCAGACATTTAAATTTGTGAGAGCCGGCATCCTCCTGTCCTTATACTACAATGAGAAAACCTCCGCTTCCATGAAAGAAGGCATTGACATACTGGAATCCATTCTTGGCACAGAACTGTTCCGCAAATATGTCCATTTCTTACTGACTGATCGCGGGACGGAGTTTTCTGCCGCCGAAGCCATGGAGACTGCCTGCGATGGCTCAGGCTCAAGACGGACAAGGGTGTTTTACTGCGATCCAATGCAGTCAGGGCAGAAAGGCACGCTGGAAAATAAACATATAGAACTCCGTTATATTCTTCCAAAAGGAACGGATCTGAGAGAACTCGGGCTGGCCGGCCAGTCCGAGCTGAATCTGGTCCTCAGCCATGTAAACTCTTCCCCTTGTGAGCTGCTTGGCAATAAAAGTCCGTTGGAACTGACAGAATTTATGTATCAGGATCTATACGAAAAACTGCTGGCTTTCGGCATCCATCCGATCGAAAAAGATCAAATCATTTTAAAACCATACCTGCTCAAGCAGAGGAACAAGTAAGGAAAACTACCTAAGCAAAAAAACAACAGGCGGCTGTCAAAGAAAGTAAATACCATCCACAGCAAGTGGAATTTAGTCCTACAACCTTAAAAACACCGACTAAAGTCCGCTTTTTTGTCATGTCCAAAAATCCTTTCTTTTTTAGTAGCCTGTTGTTTGCATCGTTTAGTGTAACACTTATTTCTACTTAATAAAACAGAAAAAGCAGCTGAATATTCTTGTGCGGTGAAACCGCAGTTCCGGAAAATCGGGAACCGATAGTCCGGAACATGAGGAACCACCTAATGCGGGTTTACTCGCGTAAGTTTTTGTCCAAACCATATATCTCACGCATTGATATGTCTTTTGATTCAGCAATGCTTTGGATATTTATCATATACGCGTCATGCACAATACGATCAAGGATTGCATCAGCTAATGGGCTAGAATCTCCACCAAGCTGATCATACCAACCATCCTTCTGGTATTGTGAGCAAAAGATTGTAGATGATTTCTTACGTCTTCTGTGAAGCAGTTCGAAGATGTCCTTTTGCTCATTATCATTTGGTTTCAGAAGAAGCCATTCATCAATGATAAGAAGTAGTGGGTTGACATACTTTGCCATGACTTTTTTGTATGTACCTTCATTTCTGGACATTTCCAAATCAATTAATAGATCTGGAAGTCGTACATACTTTGTATTGTAATACTGTTTACATGCTTCCATGCCAAAGGCACAGGACATGTAAGTCTTACCACTGCCTGTTGCACCGGTAATAAATAAATTCCGGTGTTCAGATATATATTCACAAGTAGCAAGTCTGTTAATCAGATCTCTGTTTAGCTTGCGTCCTGAAGTGTAATCAATATCCATGATACTTGCTTCAGGCTGATCGAATCCAGCGTTATGAATTAATCTCTTAAGCCGGTTGTTTTTGCGGCTGCTGTATTCGATATCTGTCAGCATTCCGAATCGATCTTCGAAAGGAACTTCTTTCATTTTAGGATCATTCAGCTGATTACGAAATGCATCTGCCATTGCAGACAAGCGCATTTCAATTAATTTATCAATCGTACTTTGGTTTGTCATAAGTAGTTACCTCCGATAATAGTCAGCACCTCTTGTGATGCCGTATTTATTTTGTGTGGTTGATTCTGATTTCTCAGGTTCAGCAGTTTTATCCTGACCAGCTACGAGTATGTTTTTAATACTCTTATAGCTTGGTGATGTCGTATAGGTGAGAGCCTTTTCACAGGCTGCTTCTAAGCGTTCTTCTGAGTATTTATCAGCTAGCTTTAGAAGTCCCATGGAGCTTTACTCCTTTTGGTAAGTCCATTGTGATTTTCTGCTGGGAAGATGCGTTGAACTGAATGTTCTCCGTTCTCTGAACATTTCCATCTACATAAGCCTTTACATCCGGCTTTGAAAATGACATCGCTACATCTGGTATTTCCGGCTTATTCACACAATAATTATAGAGTTCTTTTGCCAAAGCCTCTCCTGTAGCATTGGTTCCGTAAAATGCATCACTACTTCCGTTGGCATATGATCCATAAGAGCTGTAAGTGTTTCATTACTGTCATCACAATCACGATATCCAAATCCTGCGGATACATCAGACTGTGGATCGGCATCAACGATTAACACTTTCTTATTCTTTTGTGCTAATCCTACAGCTAAATTAGCTGTACATGCGGACTTTCCAGTTCCCCCTTTTTGGTTTACAATAGAAATAATTCTAGCCATTTTTTCATCACCTTTCAATCAATAAAAATGACCGAATCAGCTAAACAGATTTTCATCCATTACGAGCTAATTCGGTCCTGTTTTCACTATTAAATTGTAATATCACCACTTTCGTGATACAGTAAAAGCATCTCAGATAAAAGCGGAAATTTTCTTTCATCTGAATAAGGTTTTTATAAAAGATAGGCCTTTCCTTCATAAATTTGTTGATTCGTTGCAAGTTTTTTTCAGGACCAAATCGACTCAACCCCTTGTATTTACTGGGTTTCCGTTGATTTAGTCTTATTTTATCATCATCATCCGAGATACGAAGTCCTGTCTTTAACAGTATCAGCACATCATCATAATACTTATGATACACGTTGTCCGTCTTGATGAATGACAGTAGTGCTTGTTCCTGTTCCTCTGTCAATGCGACTTTCTCTTTGGTATCATTTTCTAGGACTTCACTCAACTTGAAATCAAAAGGGTTTTTCCTCACATAATCATCTTGAATGGCTATGTAGAATGACGCTTTTAACGAGCGTTTATAGTTGTTAATGGTATTGTAGGAAAAGCCTTTCTCTTTCATGCATAACGCCCATTCCTTAGCGTCAGAGGGTTTGATTGTATCAATGCTCCTAGCACCCAACTTGTCCTCTTTCAATAACCGCATGAGCTGTTCCCGTTGTTTCTGTGTGCTTTTCTTCACGTTTGCCCTCTGTGTGTTCTGTTTGGCGTAAAGTTGGCAAAGCGTCATTTTCTTGCCTGTGCTGTCGATACCGTCCTCAATATCTCGTCTTATCTGCTGTTCCAGTTCTCGAAGTGAGGGTTTTTCCCGTTTTCCCTTTGGTGTCGGGTCTGTGGGTGTCAATCTCCAAGCATACACATATTTTGTGTTTCCAAATGCGTCCACATATTTATATAAGTATTTCCCGTCTGTTCGTTGGCTCTCTCCAGTATGCAGGATACGTCCTTTGTTATCCCGTCTTTTTTCTTTCATGGTGTCTGCTCCTTTCCTTGTTGGAAAGAGCCTTGATATGACTTGTGTTCATCATAACACATACAAGGCTCATTTGCATTAGATTGCGTCCAATTTGTCAATAACCTGTTCAAACTGTCGGCGTTTAATCTGTATGCGGTTGCCATTCATAATGAGCCAGCCAGCGTCCTTGTTTTCCTCTGCCAAGCGTCTTAACTTGTTTTCTCCGATACGGAAATACTTAGACGCTTCTTCAATGGTAAGGGTGTATTTTTCCCATACGGGAATAGCGTTGTTATTCATCAGATACCCCCTTTCCCATGTTTCGTATCATATTGGATATAAGGAATAAGGTCGGTGCGGTCTATCCTCTGTAAATGAGCGGTCAGTTTGCTGGAAAGAGAAGTGCTGTATCTTGCCTTGTCAAGCATAGTTCCCACTCGTTCCAATCCACCTAATGCGTCATGTTCTTCCAAGAAGTAAAAACTTTTGACAGCGGAAATAACGCCACCCTCTGTGAGCCATTGCTGTGTTTCTTCAAGGGAATTATGCAGTTTGGGTACTTGCAGTTTCAAGACTTCCACAGCCCCTAAAAAGCGTTCCCAAAACCGATACGTTTTCCACCTGCTCTTATTACTCTCATTTCTGTTTGCTACGACAAAGCGTAGGTTGTTTGCCAATAGTCCGAAAGCCAGTTCCCCAAGTTCCAGCGGTCTGTCCTTAAATGTCATGGCAAAGGCATGAGCCTTATCATCACGCAGTTGCATTTCTGTCCGTTTCCAACTGCCGACTTCATCAAGCGTCTTATTATATTTTGAACAGACTTCCTTATCCTTGTCATAAAAGCGGTAGGACAATCCCGATTTTCCAGCACCGATATAAACAGTTTTTGCGGTGTCGAAATCGTCAAACTTGCTTTCATCAAAGTGGTAGCCCTCACTATTGGAGATAAATTCCTCTTTTTCGCATTTTTTCTTTATCTGCTCTATGGTAAAGAATGGCTTTTCGTTCTTATCATCAATGGCAATATCAAGCCTTGTGAAGTGGAAGTTATCCAGTCCGTATCTTCTTTCACAATGTTTGAACATATCCCCAAAGGTATAATTCCTACTGTCAAGAATACGGAAAATATCATCACAACCTCTGCCAGTCATAACGAGATAACAGCCTAACCCTTGTGGGGTGTCCTCTGTCTTTCTTGCGTCGCCCGATACATAAATATCTCCAATCTGCCAGCGTGCTTGATAAGTCTTAAATTTAACAGTTGCCGGATAGACATTAAAAATGTCAGTCGGTAAACCTAAAATGTGCATGATAACATCTTCTGCGGTTGCAGTATCAAATACAATGCTGATGTAATCAATCTTAACGGATAAATTTTCGTGTGTTGCGATACTTCATTACTCCTTTCGTATGCCCCGATTTTTTGCGGGGTATAAATTGCATCTTTCTCTTTATTTATCACAGTTTCTAGGTACTATGACATGTATACGCAGGGCGGTGTTACTTGAAGAAGAGAAAGACAAAGAAATCATTCCCAAATGGAAAAATGCGAATGGATCACTTGTTGATTTCTGTAGGTTAAGGCCTTAACAAAATCCAAACCTTTCTAGCAAAAAATCCTTCAATTATAAGCAGCAGCTGGAAAGGTTTGGATTTTATTTAAGTTTGGATACTCGTGGAAATCCAAACGTTTGGATTTCCACGACAAGACATTTTACCGTTATGGAACAAAACATCAGGAGTGCACCCAGCATGACTGCCGTTATCTGATCGGCAGCGAGCAGAATGAGCCGCAACTGGAATGGAACAAGGAGATGCACGGATTGTTCCAGGAGATGCTGCATTACCGAAATGGGTTGGGGGAGAAAGAACTTGATCCGATAATTGTTGAGGGATTCGAAAAAAGGTATGACGAAATCCTGAACAAGGCGGAGAAAGAATATCAGGATGAGCCGCCGACTGAGTATTATAGGGAAGGGTATAATCTGTTTCTCCGGTTAAGGGAATATAAAGAAAATGAATTATTGTTCCTGCATGATAAACGGGTTCCAGCCAATAATTCCCTATGTGAAAGATTGGCAAGAGTCTATAAACGAAAACAGAAGCAGGCAATTACTCTGCGAAGCCAAGAAAGTTTAAACGATATTTGTGATGGCTTGAGCATAGTCTATTTGTTACGCTCACAAAATGTAGATGTATATCAGAAGATATCAGAAATATATGAACGGAAACGCCCGCCAAAAATAAAACAGGAAAAGGTTGTTGCTAAAGCTTAATGCCAAAGCAGCAACCTTTTCTTTATTATACAGATGGCGTGGGTGTGAAAAGTAACTATCAGATGAAGCAATGTGGTGTATAATGAGGTGGCAGAGGATGAAAAACAGGGTAAAGAGGGAATGAATATGAATCCGGTAATTGTAAGAAATGTCAGGATAGGCGAGGGGATGCCGAAGATCTGTGTCCCGGTCGTGGGAAGAACGAGGGCAGAGATCAGGGAAGCGGCGGCTTATGTGGAGCTGAACCGGAGAATGTCCGGGGCGGGATATATTGATATGGTGGATGTGGAGATGTTTTCAGGAGATGATACGGTGTCGGCGCTTGTACGGTGTGCCCATGCCTGTCAGGTGAAGGTGGTGGGCTCTAACCATGATTTTCAGAAGACGCCGGCGAAGGAGGAGATTGTGGCGAGACTTCGCAGGATGCAGGAACTGGATGCGGATATCCTGAAGATTGCGGTTATGCTGCGAAGTAAGAAGGATGTGCTGACACTGCTTGCGGCGACGGAGGAGATGTGCTCCGAATATGCCAACCGCCCGGTGATCACCATGTCCATGGACGGGATGGGGGTTATCAGCAGATTGTGCGGGGAGGCGTTCGGTTCTGCGGTGACGTTCGGATCGGCAGGGAAGGCGTCGGCGCCGGGGCAGGTGGAAGCAGGAGAGCTCAGGCGTGTGTTTACGCTTCTGCATGCTATAGTATAAGCCGCAAGAGGCTTTTTTCCTTTAATTTCTCTTGTATTTTTCTATAGTTTGTGAGGTTTTCCAGACCGGTATGCATGATATAATAAACAGAGTATACGGGGCCTTTGTAGCAATATTAAGAGATGAGGAGGTTTATATGGTCAGGATAAAAGGTAAAAAGTTTCTGGCAATTGCAATTGCCGGAGCAGTGTTTGTCGGCGGTGTGTTCCCGGAAACAGCCTGCGCCGCAGAAACAGCGGAAAGCACAAGTGATGTACAAGTGGAAGAAACGAAGCAGCAGAGCGTAAAAAGCATTCAGGAGAATCTCCTTGAAGCTTATAATACAGGTTTTGAAAGCTCTGACAGTAATGGCTTATACTGGTGGAGTGACGGAAACTGGGGAAAGGAAAATATTGCACAGAAAGCATATGAGGGAGATCAAAAGCCGGCGGAAGACAGCGGAGGTTATTATGTGGAAGTGACGCCGGACGGTGAAGGAATCGGTACGGCACAGATATGTGCCGGAGATATCGCATCTATTCTGGAACCAGAGGTATCCTATGAGTTCTCTTTCTATGCAAAAGCAGACCCCCAAACGCCGGAGGGAACGGTGGAGCTGCAGATTACAAGTGCAAGTTCGGATTGGGCTTCTTCACAGGCAGCAGCGGTAACTTATGACAGCAAAGTTATATTGGATGAAAACTGGCAGTCCATCAGCGGTACATTCATTATTCCGGCACATGAGAAGCATGAACAGGTGAAGATTGAATTTAAAGGCAGCAAAGATCTGACTTTTTATGTAGACGATCTTAAAATAGGAGGAAAAAAGGCAGAAGTGAATCAAGGGGATAACCTTGTGAAAAATCCGGGTTTTGCAGATGAGGATCTGTCTGTTTGGAAAAAAGGCTCGGGCGGGGCAGCGATTACGTCAGAGACATCCGGTGAAGCTATACCAGACGGCATTGCCACGTATGGTGCAATTGGAAACAGGACAAGCAGCCAGGAGTGTTTTGCGCAGGATATGACAGGGATTTTGCAGTCAGGGAAAACCTATGAATATTCTTTTTGGGTGAAGCTTGACGGGGAAGACTACAGGGACGCGCCGGCAGACCAAAGAGAAATATCTTTTGCGCCATATGTATCTGTAGGCAGTAACCAGACATATTGGGATTCTTATTCTTCGGGGATTCTGGACGATAACTGTGTCAGACAGATTGAGGCCGGAGTGTGGACGAAGTTTAACGGAATCTTTAAACCACAGTTTGAAGGAGAGGCAGAGGAGCTGGTGATTCGTATCCTGGAACAGGGAACGAATTATGGAAGCGGCGACTGTGTAAAGGGCAGATACTATGTAACAGGTGTTGAGATGCGGGAAAAGGTGGAAGAACAGAAGGAAATAGAATCAGATATTCCTGATTTGAAATCCGTAGTGTCAAGTGCGGATGGATTGGGAGCAGATGCTTATACAGGTACATGTATTGCCAATGGACATTTATCTGACGGCACACTTATGAAACTGGTTGAAAAGCATTTTAATGCAGTGACTTTTGAAAATGAACTGAAGATGGATGCTGTGTTCGGCTATCAGAATGACGCGCCTCCTGAGATGGAATCTGTTACCTGGACGCGCGCAGACGGAACAGTAATGAGCGGATATCAGGTTCCGAAGATGGATTTTACACTTGCGGAGAAGATACTTGCTGTTATAAAGGACTGGAATGATAAGAATCCGGAGTCTGCAATTAAGATCAGGGGCCATGTGCTTGTATGGCATTCCCAGGCGCCGGAGTGGTTTTTCCACGAAGACTGGAACAAGGATAAGCCGTATGCATCCAAAGAGGTTATGGATGCCCGCCAGGAATGGTACATACAGAGCGTGCTGAATCATTTCCTTGGCAAGGATAGTCCATATAAGGATATGTTTTATGGCTGGGACGTAGTGAATGAGGCGGTCAGCGACAGCACCGGCACCTACCGGAAGGAGGATGAGAAATCCAGCTGGTGGAAGGCTTATGGGGATCAGGACTTTATTATCAACGCCTTCCGTTACGCCAATCATTATGCGCCGAAAGGACTGGAACTCTATTACAATGATTATAATGAATGCTCAGGCAATAAGGTAGATGGTATCGCGAAGCTTCTTACAGAGGTCAAATCGCATGAGAAGGATGCCGATCTTCCGACCAGAATTACCGGTATGGGCATGCAGGCACACTATGATATGGCCGGACCTACGGCGAACCAGATTAAGAATGCGGCCGTCACCTATGGAAAAATCGTGGGTAAGGTTCAGTTTACAGAACTGGATCTTAAGTCGAGCAATGAATATGATGGAACGGATGCCACACGGGCCGGTGAGTATACGAAGCAGGCATATCGTTATAAAGAGATCTATGATGTGCTGAAGGAAGTAGATGCCATGGATGGTATTGACATCAATGGTATGACAGTATGGGGTGTGATTGACAAATATTCCTGGCTGCAGGACAGCAACTCCGCGGGAGGGGGTTCGGATGGTTCCAAGAAACACGTGCCTCTTTTGTTCGATGATGATTACAAAGCAAAACCCGCGTTTTACGCGTTTGCAGACGATACCAGACTTGAGCCTTATATCAATAATGTTGTAGTAATGCAGGCTCTCGGGGGAGATGATCCGTATGCAAAGAGTAAGACCTATCAGATAAGCGGTATAGACGATGTAGATGCTTCCTTCCAGATCGTATGGGAAGAGAATCAAATGAAGATAAAAGTAACGGTTAAGGATGAAACAGAAGATGGAAGCGACGGCGCCGACCTGTATCTGGACTGGACGAAAGGTTCTGACGGGACTGCAAAACCGGAGAAGATGACAATCATGCGCAGTGACGCCCAGAAGATAGACGGAGGTTATATTGCCGAGTTCACGGTGGGCAGAGAACTAAAAGCAGCCGACAGGTTTGCGTTTGATGTGGTTGTTACGGATGGAGAGAAGAAGGCGGCGTTTAATGATAAGAAGATGTCACAGGAGGATAGCAGCCGGTATTTTGCAGTTGCCATGACAAAGCCTTATATGACCGTAAGCAATGGCACGATTGCCATAGATGGAGAAGAAGATGCATTGTGGGGGAAGGTCGCCGCGGTACCTCTTACAATTGTCACGGGAGTTCCGGAAGCTTCGGCGGCAGGAAAGTTATTGTGGGATAAGGATTATCTGTATCTGTGGATGGAAGTAAAGGATTCTTCTCTGGATAAGTCTTCCGAAGCAGCGCACGTGCAGGATTCTGTGGAGATATTTATAGACGAGAATAACCATAAGACAGACGGCTATGAAGAGGATGACAAGCAGTATCGTATTAATTATGAGAATGAGCCGAGCTTTAACGGTCAAAAATGCATAGCAGATAACCTGATCTCACAGACAAGAAAGACAGAAGACGGATATATTGTGGAGGCTGCCTGCAAATGGACGGATATAACGCCGGAGGCAGGAACAGAGATTGGTTTTGACATGCAGATCAATGACGGAAAAGGCGGGACACGTATCGGTACGGTAAGCTGGTATGATGAATCCGGACAGGGGTGGTCCTCACCGGGAGTATTCGGCACGATTCTTTTGTTAGACAATAGCACGCAGAAGCCGGGCAGTACAGGGAAAGTAGAAGGGAATACTTCACAGCCGGGGAACAATGCAACGAAGGCTCCAAGGACAGGAGATGAGAACAGACTGGGACTATGGTCTGCATTGCTGGCCATTTCCTGCGGTGCGGCGGGAACCGTGGTTTACCGTAGAAAAAGAAGACTAACTATTAAAGAAAGTCAATAAATAGTTTCAAAAACAGAGATGTTTTGAGTATAGTGGCGATGACTTATTCATCGCAATCAGTACCTTGAAAATTGCATGACAAATAGAGCATCGAGTATGATGCTCTGACAAGAAGATATGATGTTGGAAGAATTAGATTGCTTTTTGGTATTGCTGTCCAGTGCGTTCGAGATGATAAATTAGCCGAACTAGTTTCTTGGTCGCGTGAGACATTTGAAGTGCTATAATAAAGTTGTAACAGAAGTGGCTAATAAGATATAATCATCTTA
>OBZE01000175.1_pt1 | contig 40492 bp, 20 predicted proteins | sample 1476901 | NCBI WGS metagenome assembly OBZE01 (sample SAMEA2580235, study PRJEB22360) | human gut metagenome | biome: human gut; feature: human-associated habitat; material: faeces | place: Denmark | collected 2008/2010 | reverse complement strand
AATGGATTTTGACAAATTAAGTATTTTTTATTTGAAAAAAGAGTTGTATTAAATTGAATAGTGGCATATATTATAATCTAATGAATGTAAAGATAATACAAGGAGTTATTACATGAGTAAAAGACAGAAAGAATTTCATGACAGCTTAGCAAATGAAAAGACAAGAGTAAGACTTTATAAATCTGGAAAAAATTGGGTAAAATCCGGAATTAAAGAAATTGAAATGTTCAAAATTATGGGACTACCATTTATTAGTCATAGTTTAGTGAGTCAAGATAATCAAAGCATTAGTAAAAAAATAACGGGATACGGACTGAAAACTACAGCGGTTATTGGTGGTGCATTCACAGTAAACATGTTGCATGACCAGCAAGCTTTTGCGGCTTCTGATGCACCTTTAACATCTGAATTAAACACGCAAAGTGAAACCGTAGGCAATCAAAACTCAACGACAATCGAAGCATCAACATCAACAACCGATTCTACTAGCGTAACGAAAAATAGCAGTTCGGAACAAACATCAAATAGTGACACAGTCTCAAGTGAAAAGTCTGAAAATGTCACTTCGACAACTAATAGTACAAGCAATCAACAAGAAAAATTGACATCTACATCTGAATCAACATCCCCAAAGAATACTACATCAAGTTCTGATACTAAATCTGTAACATCAATTTCAAGTACAGACCAACAAACTAATACATCAACAAATCAAAGTACTGCATCAAATACTACTTCACAAAGCACAACGCCAGCTTCAGCCAATTTAAACAAAACTAGTACAACGTCAACCAGCACAGCACCTATCAAACTTCGAACTTTCAGTCGATTAGCTATGTCAACTTTTGCATCAGCTGCAACGACAAGTGCAGTAACCGCTAATACGATTACGGTTAATAAAGATAACCTCAAACAATATATGACAACGTCAGGTAATGCTACTTATGATCAAAGTACCGGTATTGTGACGTTAACGCAGGATGCATACAGCCAAAAAGGTGCTATTACATTAGGAACACGTATTGACTCTAATAAAAGTTTTCATTTTTCTGGAAAAGTAAATTTAGGTAATAAATACGAAGGTAATGGAAATGGTGGAGATGGTATCGGCTTTGCCTTTTCACCTGGTGTATTGGGAGAAACAGGATTAAATGGTGCGGCAGTAGGTATCGGTGGTTTGAGTAATGCGTTTGGCTTCAAATTGGATACGTACCACAATACATCTAAACCGAATGCAGCAGCAAAAGCGAATGCAGACCCATCTAATGTAGCTGGTGGTGGTGCGTTTGGTGCCTTTGTTACAACAGATAGTTATGGCGTTGCGACAACGTACACATCAAGTTCAGCAGCTGATAATGCTGCAAAGTTAAAAGTTCAACCTACGAATAACACGTTCCAAGATTTTGATATTAATTATAATGGTGATACAAAAGTTATGACTGTAACGTATGCAGGTCAAACATGGACACGTAATATTTCAGATTGGATTGCAAAAAGTGGTACGACCAACTTTTCGTTATCAATGACAGCCTCAACAGGTGGCGCGACAAATTTACAACAAGTACAATTTGGAACATTCGAATATACAGAATCTGCTGTTACACAAGTGAGATACGTTGATGTAACAACAGGTAAAGATATTATTCCCCCAAAAACATATTCAGGAAATGTTGATCAAGTCGTGACAATCGATAATCAGCAATCTGCATTGACTGCTAAAGGATATAACTACACATCTGTCGATAGTTCATATGCGTCAACTTATAATGATACAAATAAAACTGTAAAAATGACGAATGCTGGACAATCAGTGACATATTATTTTACTGATGTAAAAGCACCAACTGTAACTGTAGGCAATCAAACCATTGAAGTGGGTAAAACAATGAATCCTATTGTGTTGACTACAACGGATAATGGTACTGGGACTGTGACAAATACAGTTACAGGATTACCAAGCGGATTAAGTTATGATAGTGCAACGAATTCAATCATTGGAACACCAACAAAAATTGGTCAATCAACAGTGACAGTAGTATCTACTGACCAAGCAAATAACAAATCGACGACAACTTTTACAATAAATGTTGTGGATACGACAGCACCAACAGTGACACCAATAGGAGATCAATCATCAGAAGTGTATTCACCAATATCCCCGATTAAAATTGCTACGCAAGATAATAGTGGGAATGCAGTAACAAATACAGTCACAGGATTGCCGTCTGGATTAACATTCGATAGCACAAATAATACTATTAGTGGTACACCAACAAACATTGGTACAAGTACTATAACAATCGTTTCTACAGATGCGAGCGGTAACAAAACGACGACAACTTTTAAATATGAAGTAACAAGAAATAGCATGAGTGATTCCGTATCAACATCAGGAAGTACACAACAATCCCAAAGTGTGTCAACAAGTAAAGCTGACTCACAAAGTGCATCAACGAGCACATCAGGATCGATTGTGGTATCTACTTCAGCTAGTACCTCGAAATCGACAAGTGTAAGCCTATCTGATTCTGTGAGTGCATCTAAGTCATTAAGCACATCTGAAAGTAATAGTGTATCAAGCTCAACAAGCACAAGTTTAGTGAATTCACAAAGTGTATCATCAAGCATGTCAGGTTCAGTTAGTAAATCAACATCATTAAGCGATTCTATTTCGAACTCTAGCAGTACTGAAAAATCCGAAAGTCTATCAACAAGCACATCTGATTCATTGCGCACATCAACATCGTTAAGTGATTCAGTAAGCATGAGTACATCAGGAAGCTTGTCTAAGTCACAAAGCTTATCAACAAGTACATCTGATTCGGCTAGTACATCACAATCGGTAAGTGATAGTACATCAAATTCAATTAGTACATCAGAATCATTGAGCGAGTCAGCTAGCACCTCGGACTCTATCAGTATTTCAAATAGTATAGCCAACTCTCAAAGTGCGTCAACAAGCAAATCAGATTCACAAAGTACATCAATATCATTAAGTACAAGTGATTCAAAATCGATGAGTACATCAGAATCATTGAGCGATTCAACGAGCACAAGTGATTCAGTATCTGGATCACTAAGCATAGCAACATCACAAAGTGTCTCAACAAGCTCATCAGACTCAATGAGCACGTCTGAAATGATAAGCGATTCTATGAGTACAAGTGGATCATTAGCTGCATCAGACAGTAAATCAATGTCCGTAAGTAGTTCGATGAGCACGTCTCAGTCAGGTAGTACATCAGAATCATTAAGTGATTCGATAAGTACATCGGATTCTGACAGTAAGTCATTATCATTGAGTACAAGTCAATCAGGTTCAACAAGCACATCAACATCAACAAGTAGTTCAGTACGTACGTCGGAATCACAAAGTACGTCTGGTTCAATGAGTGCAAGTCAATTCGATTCAACAAGCATATCAACGTCGTTTAGTGATTCAACAAGTGATAGCAAATCAGCATCAACTGCATCGAGTGAATCAATATCACAAAGTGTCTCAACAAGTACATCTGGCTCAACAAGTGGTTCAACATCAACAAGCACATCTGAATCGCTAAGTATGTCTGGTTCAGATTCAACGAGCGTATCTGACTCAACATCAATGAGTGAATCCGATTCAACAAGTGTTTCAATGTCACAAGACAAATCCGATTCAACATCAATTAGCGACTCAGAATCAGTGTCAACAAGCACATCAATGTCATTGAGCACATCCGATTCGACAAGCACATCCGAATCGCTGAGTACATCTATGTCTGGTTCACAAAGCATTTCTGACTCAACATCAACAAGTATGTCTAACTCGACTTCAATGAGCAACTCAACATCAACAAGTATGTCCGGCTCAACAAGTACATCTGAATCTAACTCAATGCATCCGTCAGACTCAATGAGTATGCATCATACACACAGCACGAGCACATCTCGCTCATCAAGTGAAGCAACAACGAGCACGAGTGAATCTCAGTCTACATTAAGTGCAACATCTGAAGTGACTAAACATAATGGCACGCCAGCACAAAGTGAAAAAAGATTGCCAGATACAGGTGACTCAATAAAACAAAATGGATTACTAGGTGGCGTTATGACATTATTAGTTGGTTTAGGTTTAATGAAGAGAAAGAAAAAGAAAGATGAAAATGATCAAGATGATTCTCAAGCATAAATTGAATTTATAGTTGGCTAAAATTAAAAAGACTGGGGCGTTGTTCACTAAAAAATCTATATCAGATTTTAATAATTAGTGAAATAACCTTAGTCTTTTTAATGTTTTTGATATAAAAGAGGTGCAACATGTTAAAACTTTTACAACAATACGAATATAAAATTATATATAAACGTATACTTTACACATGTTTTATCTTGTTTATTTATATATTAGGTACAAACATTTCCATCGTTTCCTATAACGATATGCAAGTAAAACATGAGTCATTTTTTAAAATAGCTATTTCTAATATGGGTGGAGACGTTAATACTTTAAACATTTTCACTTTAGGATTAGGTCCGTGGTTAACATCAATGATTATCTTGATGCTGATTTCTTATCGGAATATGGATAAATACATGAAACAAACAAGTCTTGAGAAGCATTATAAAGAGCGCATCTTAACATTAATTTTAAGTGTTATTCAAAGTTATTTTGTGATTCATGAATATGTTTCGAAAGAACGTGTTCATCAAGACAATATTTACTTAACAATCTTGATTTTGGTTACTGGAACGATGTTATTAGTTTGGTTAGCTGACAAAAATAGTCGTTACGGCATCGCAGGACCAATGCCGATTGTAATGGTTAGCATTATTAAATCAATGATGCATCAAAAAATGGAATATATAGATGCAAGTCATATTGTGATTGCGTTGTTAATCACTCTTGTGATAATCACATTGTTTATCTTATTATTCATTGAATTAGTAGAAGTGAGAATACCATATATCGATTTAATGAACGTTTCCGCAACAAATATGAGATCTTATTTATCTTGGAAAGTTAACCCTGCAGGCAGTATTACTTTAATGATGAGTATTTCAGCATTTGTTTTCTTGAAAAGTGGTATTCATTTTATTTTATCTATGTTTAATAAAGACGTTTCAGATGATATGCCAATGATGACATTTGATAGTCCAATTGGTATTTCGGTGTATTTAGTGATTCAAATGTTATTGGGTTATTTTTTATCGAGATTTTTAATCAATACTAAACAAAAATCCAAAGATTTCTTAAAGAGTGGCAATTATTTTTCAGGAGTTAAACCTGGTAAGGATACAGAACGTTATTTAAATTATCAAGCACGACGCGTATGTTGGTTTGGATCGGCATTAGTTACAGTCATTATTGGTATACCACTTTATTTCACATTGTTTGTACCGCATTTATCTACTGAAATTTATTTCTCAGTACAACTGATTGTATTAGTTTACATCAGTATTAATATTGCAGAAACAATTCGTACATATTTATATTTTGATAAATATAAGCCATTTTTAAACCAGTATTGGTAAGGAGGTAATTATGAAATACTTTATTCCAGCTTGGTACGATGACCAACGATGGTGGCAAGACACGACTGTGCCGTATTATCAACTACAAAATAAGACGGAATTTGACGATATGATTAGTTTGATGGGGATGCACCTTGAAAATGACTTAGATTATCGTCTGATTGTTCTCAATCATGCACCAAATTTAAGAACATTTTTACATCGATATGACTTATATGAGACAAAGTATTGGTCTGTGTTTGATGAAATTCAAGGATTCAGTCACCATGCGCCACAAGCGATTAATTATCATCACTTAAAATGGCCGGATGATGTTGAGTTTGTGTACACGCCGTATTTATTAAAATGTGTGACGAGTGAACAGACCTATACAAATATTTATTTTAGTCAAGAAGGGTATTCAATTTGGTTTGAAGAATTTGAAAGAGATCAGTTACAACGGCGTTATATTTTTGATGACAGAGGTTATTTATCAGCTATACGTTATTTTGATGATCAGGGAGAGGCTTCTTACCAAGAATATTTAACGATTAATGGAGATTGTGTACTTCATGAAGATTTGAAAAATGGCAGAGTCACTGTTTCAAAAAGATATCAACATCACTATCAACAAACAGAATATAACAATATGGCTCAACTAATTGAAGAAAAATTTCAAGCAATGATTGCACATCAAATACATGAAGATGATCATGTGATTGTGGCTTCAGATGCTAGGCACAATCGACAAATAGCCAATCATATTCCGGCGAAATCATTAAGTTATTCATTTTTTAAAAATAGAAATGAAACTGTGTCGGATGAGGAATATCAATCTATCGTAAAGAATGCCCATTTAATTGTTGATAGTGTGCAACTAGAACGTGATTTAATTAGTCATCAAGAGAAGTATCAGCGAGAGAATACAATGATTCGAATCACGCCATTTGAAACGAGACAATCACCTAATATAAGTAGTCAATTGATGGAAACATTTATAGGTGTATGGATAGACGGTATGAGTGACGTTGATTTGCAACAAATGATGCAACGACTTGTGGATTATATCGCACAAGAAGATAATTACCGTTTAATTTTATTAACGCGCCATCAAAATGATATACCGATGTGGCTTCGTGAATGTATTACGTCGGTAAATGAGGAATACCAAGCTAAACAGAATGCCGATGTTAATGTTTCAGCATTAATGACACCTGAAGATCAAGATGACATCATTGCTGTTAAGACGATACATGCTGAACATGATGTTGTAGAAGCATTGCGGACGTTGCGACTTGTGATAGATATGTCAAAAGAACCTGATTTGTATTTACAAATTAGTGCAATTAGCGCTGGGATTCCACAAATTAATGGTCAACAAACAGATTAAGTCTCTGATTATGACAATGGCCGTATTATAAATACAGTTGATGAATTAGATGATGCGTTAAATTATTATTTATTTTATTTGAAAAATTGGAATTATGCGTACGCCTATTCTTTAAAATTAATAGATGCATATGCTTCTAAGAATATTATTAATCAGCTCGATGAGTTAATAGAAGGTGAAAATGATGCCACGTAAATTTAGAGTTTTGCAAATTGGAGGAGACGATTTAGAACCTATTTTCCAACACAAAAAAGGTGTGAGTTGGGATTACTTCGATATTGGATTGTTTGAATTTGATAGTGGTTATGTAGAGGCTATTGAAGCGATTGTTGAAGCAGAAGGACGCTTTGATTTTATCTATATTCAAGCACCATACTCGGAGACATTAACGAATTTATTACAAATGATAAGCGAACCATACAATACGTATGTTGATGAATCATTTTGGTCTGTTGAATATGAACAAGACGAAAATGTCCAAAAATACGTTGTTCAACCATTACATTACCGGAACATTGAAGAACGTAATAATAAATTAGAGGCAGTTAGCTTCTCAGGACAGTATGGAGATAAGGTTTCTCCTAAGTTAGCACTTGTTCATCCGAATTTTAAAGGAGATGTCGTTTACCAAGGTAATTCAGAGCTCACGTTGAGTGGAGAATTTGGAAAAGAATTTAAACCTATCGCATCTTGGCAAAATAATCTCGTTTACGATAAAGATAAAGTCATTCAAATATGGCCAGAATTTGATATTGATGGTGCGGTCGAGTTGCAATATACATTTAGATTGATTCAAACTGGCGCTGATGGTGCATTAATTGAACAAATCATATTGACTGATGATATGTTAGACAGTCCTTTAGAGATACCTACGAAACCATTTGATGCTTATATAAGTGTAACTGTTAAGGCGCGAGGGAACGGGACGGTACATTTAGGACCTATACACAAACGATGGTCTAGATTAGACATGGGTCAATTTTTACTCGGTGGTAGTCGTTTTGTAGATAGTCAACGACAGGAATTTATTTATTATTTCCACCCTGGTGATATGAAACCACCACTAAACGTATATTTTAGTGGTTATCGAACAGCGGAAGGTTTCGAAGGATATTATATGATGAAACGTATGAATGCACCCTTTTTACTAATCGGCGATCCTCGTGTTGAAGGTGGTAGCTTTTATATCGGTTCATCTGAATATGAACAAGGTATTATCAATGTTATTGAAGAGACATTAGAAAAGCTGAATTTTAAATCACATGAATTAATATTATCTGGTTTATCTATGGGGTCATTTGGTGCCTTGTATTATGGTGCTCAGTTAAATCCTCAGGCAATTATTGTTGGTAAACCACTTGTTAATATTGGAACGATTGCTGAACATATGCGATTACTTAGACCAGAAGAGTTCGGTACAGCATTAGACGTCCTGGTGTCTAATGAAGGTGATACATCTCAAGCGTCGATACAGGCATTAAATCAAAAATTTTGGCAAACATTTCAAAAGAAATCATTGTCACAAACTGTTTTTGCCATAGCATATATGCAACATGATGATTATGATCCACATGCATTTCAAGAGCTACTACCTGTATTGACAGCACACCAAGCAAGAGTGATGAATCGCAGTATTCCTGGGCGACATAATGATGATTCACCTACCATTGCAAGTTGGTTTGTTAATTTTTACAACATTATTTTGGAAGACAAGTTTGGGAGAGTTCAACATGCTGAAAAACAAAACATTTAAAGTTACTTGGAATTATATTTCACAAACTACATTTATGTATGGCTCAAAAGTATCATTTTCAAATGGTGAAGTAACTTTTATAAATCCTTTGATGCCCTCTGGATTACCGATTCATGAGTGGTTGATGTTAAAACAATTTTCAAAATATAAAAGTGCACCAAGTTTACCAATTTTGCGTAGAGGACAGCATTATAAATTGCATTTTGATTTTGATGCAACGCCTGCTGGTTCAGTGTATTTTATCATCATTTTTTATAATAAAAATGGCACAAAACTAAGTACTGAGATTGTAAAGTCAAATAGTATTACGATTCAATATCCTGATGAAGCCTATGCTTATAAAATAAAAATGATGAATGCAGCATCGACGAGTCTTATATTTAGATGTTTAACAATTACAGAGATGACGCATCAAGATAATTTAGAATATAAAAGCATGCGGGTGACGAAGATAGGCGATGACCAATATGGAAATGATAGGATCAATGTCATTATTGCAGAACCATCTGACGCCTATCCAACTATTTCGAATGATTTTTTGAAATCGTTTGGTCATGTTTGGCTCGTTGAACGTTGGATGGACGACAATATCGAGGGAAATATTAAGCAACTAAAGAATGATTTGCAAAGTCAAGATACCCTAAAGGCAATTAATTTGATTAGTTATGGGTCAAAGTCAAATGTTTTTGCAACTTATGTCGCTCAGCATTTGGATTGCAAAGTGTATCGTACAAGCCATGAAGATGATGATTTAAAAGAATGGTTTACAGAACATGTCCCAGGAAATCATGAACTAAAAGATACAAATGTCGAGGTTTATTTTAAAGAAGAGCAAGACAACCATCTAAATTATATGTCACGTTTAATGAATCCAGTACGATTTTTAGATTACTTAGATGTATCGAAACTGAATGGTGGGGAAGTAAATGAAACATAAACTAGATGTTACGATAAACGAATTAAGACTAAAGTCGATTAGAAAAATAGTGAAACGCATCAATACATGGAGCGATGAAGTTAAATCATATTCTGATGATGTGTTAAAACAAAAGACACTAGAATTTAAAGAACGTATAGCATCAGGAGTTGATACACTAGACACATTGTTACCTGAAGCTTATGCAGTGGCACGTGAAGCGAGCTGGAGAGTATTAGGTATGTATCCTAAAGAAGTTCAGTTAATCGGAGCGATTGTATTGCATGAAGGTAACATTGCGGAGATGCAAACAGGCGAAGGTAAAACATTAACAGCAACGATGCCTTTATATTTAAATGCACTTTCGGGAAAAGGAACATATTTAATTACAACGAATGATTATTTAGCGAAGCGTGATTTTGAAGAGATGCAACCATTATATGAATGGTTAGGTTTAACTGCTTCATTAGGTTTTGTTGATATTGTGGATTATGAGTATCAAAAAGGGGAAAAACGTAATATATATGAACATGATATTATATATACAACTAATGGACGTCTCGGTTTTGATTATTTAATTGATAATTTGGCAGATAGTGCGGAAGGGAAATTTTTACCACAATTAAATTACGGTATTATTGATGAAGTGGATTCAATCATTTTAGATGCTGCGCAAACACCATTAGTTATTTCGGGCGCACCAAGATTACAATCAAATCTATTTCATATTGTGAAAGAGTTTGTAGATACATTGATTGAAGACGTGCATTTTAAAATGAAGAAGACCAAAAAAGAAATATGGCTGTTAAATCAAGGTATTGAAGCGGCACAATCATACTTTAATGTTGAAGATTTATATAGCGAACAAGCGATGGTCTTAGTGCGTAATATTAATCTAGCACTGCGCGCGCAATATTTGTTTGAATCTAATGTCGATTATTTCGTATATAATGGTGATATTGTTTTAATTGACCGTATTACAGGTCGTATGTTACCGGGAACTAAGTTGCAAGCTGGACTCCACCAAGCTATTGAAGCGAAAGAAGGTATGGAGGTTTCAACAGATAAAAGTGTTATGGCAACAATTACCTTTCAGAATTTATTTAAACTTTTTGAATCATTTTCAGGTATGACAGCTACAGGAAAATTAGGCGAATCAGAGTTCTTTGATTTGTATTCAAAAATAGTCGTACAAGTACCAACTGATAAAGCGATTCAACGTATCGATGAACCAGATAAAGTGTTTCGTTCAGTTGATGAGAAAAACATCGCAATGATTCATGATATAGTTGAACTTCATGAAACGGGGCGACCGGTTTTACTCATAACGAGAACTGCTGAAGCGGCTGAATACTTTTCAAAAGTATTTTTCCAAATGGATATTCCTAATAATTTACTCATTGCGCAAAATGTTGCAAAAGAAGCGCAGATGATAGCTGAAGCAGGGCAAATTGGTTCCATGACTGTTGCGACTAGTATGGCAGGTCGAGGCACAGATATTAAACTTGGTGAAGGTGTCGAAGCATTAGGTGGATTAGCTGTTATTATTCATGAACATATGGAAAATAGCCGTGTAGACAGGCAATTACGTGGTCGTTCTGGTAGACAAGGGGATCCAGGATCATCTTGTATATATATTTCACTAGATGATTATTTAGTTAAGCGATGGAGCGATAGTAATTTAGCGGAAAATAATCAATTATATTCATTAGATGCACAACGATTATCGCAAAGTAGTTTGTTTAATCGCAAAGTTAAGCAAATTGTAGTTAAAGCGCAGCGTATCTCGGAAGAACAAGGGGTTAAAGCTCGTGAAATGGCTAATGAATTTGAAAAAAGCATTAGTATACAGCGAGATCTTGTATACGAGGAACGCAATCGAGTTTTAGAAATAGATGATGCTGAGAATCGAGATTTTAAAGTGTTAGCTAAAGATGTGTTTGAAATGTTTGTAAATGAGGAAAAGGTGCTAACAAAATCGCGTGTTGTCGAGTATATTTATCAAAATTTAAGTTTCCAATTTAATAAAGATGTGGCTTGTGTTAATTTTAAAGATAAGCAAGCTGTAGTAACATTTTTATTAGAGCAATTTGAAAAGCAAATAGCTTTGAATCGTAAAAACATGCAAAGTGCATATTATTATAATATTTTCGTTCAAAAAGTCTTTTTAAAAGCAATTGATTCATGTTGGTTAGAACAAGTCGACTATTTACAACAATTAAAAGCAAACGTTAATCAACGACAAAATGGGCAACGTAACGCTATTTTTGAATACCATAGAGTTGCATTAGATTCATTTGAAGTTATGACACGAAATATCAAAAAAAGAATGGTGAAAAATATTTGTCAAAGCATGATTACATTTGATAAAGAAGGTATGCCAGTTATACATTTTCCATAAACGAAAAGGGGTAGCGCATGACAATATATAATATAAACTTTGGTATAGGCTGGGCGAGTAGCGGTGTTGAATATGCACAAGCTTACCGTGCTAAATTATTGAGACGCACAAATCAAGACACTAAATTTGTGTTTTTAGATTTTATACAGTCAGAGAACATACAGACATTAACGCAAAACATTGGGTTTGAAGATCAAGAAGTTATTTGGTTGTATCAGTATTTTAGTGATATTTCTATAGCACCAACAACGTACACGTTAGATGACATTGAACGTGAGCTTGGTCATGATATTAGTTTTAGAGAAAGAAATGGTAAGATAGTCCGCCTATATTTTAATGGGAAATCATCATTTGTAACATGTTATCTGCAAAATGAACAAAAAGACATTGTGGATCGTGCAGAATTTGTAATTAATAGTATGTTAGTACGTAAAGATTTTTATAGTTATACACGCATATTTTCTGAGTATTATGCACCAGCTGATAATAAAGCGAAATTATATATGCGACAATTCTATAATGAAAATGGCTCCATCACTTATAACGAATATATTGATGGAGACAGCTCTATATATGTGTTTGAAGATGCGGTGTTGTATAACAAAACGGAATTTATTGCATACTTTTTACAACGATTGAATTTAACCCGAGACGATATTGTCATATTAGACCGCGCTTCTGATATTGGTCAGGCTGTTTTGCAGCATAAAGGTGATAGTAAAGTTGGTGTTGTGATTCATGCTGATCATTATAGTAATAATATGATGAGCGAGCAGCATATACTATGGAACAATTATTATGAATATCAATTTTCAAAAGCTAAATACATTGATTTCTTTATTACAGCGACAGATATTCAAAATCATATGGTTTGTCGACAATTTGAGCAATATCAAGGTTATCGCCCACGTGTTTATACTATTCCGGTGGGAAGCATTGATGCATTATCATATCCAACATTATCAAGAAAGCCATACGCGATGATTAGTGCATCTCGTTTAGCAAATGAGAAACATATTGATTGGCTTGTCAAAGCAGTTATCGTGGCTAAACGACAAGTGCCAGAATTAACATTTGATATTTATGGAGAAGGTAGTGAGAAGACGCGACTGCGTAAAATTATTGATACACACCGCGCGCAAGATTATATTCGTTTACTAGGTCATGTTAAACTTGATGAAATTTATACTGATTATGAGTTATTTCTTTCTGCATCAACTAGCGAAGGTTTTGGATTAACACTAATGGAAGCGGTAGGCTCAGGACTAGGTATGATTGGATTAAATGTGAATTATGGTAACCCAACCTTTATTCGAGATGGGGAAAATGGCTACTTGGTACCTTTTGATACCGATGAAGATAGTGTGGATGATGTTGTCGCAAAACTAGCTCATGCCATTGTAATGTATTTTAACAATGGACCCCAGACACCACATTACATCTCTTATGAAGTGGCACAGCAATTTATGACTCAAGATATTATTTTAAAATGGGAAACATTAGTTCAAGAGGTGCTGCATGATTAAATTATTTGATTACTTTAACGGTCATTCACGAAAGTTATATGAGTCTTTTAAAGCCAGTAAGTTGGAGGAAGATTTAACAATTGTACTCAATGACAATGGTTTTTTACCGGACGATGTTATATCACCGTATCAATTTTTTGCAGATAATCATAATACAGAAAATATGAAACCACGATTTTTTAATCAGGTTACTGTACCAGCTTTTTGGGAAATTAAAGGTAACAACAATTCGGCTACAATTAATGATATGGGACGTCTACGAGGCAAAATATTTTATCAAAGTGGAGAGCGCCCTAGAATTGTTAGTCGTGTCGAATGGTTTGATGACCAACAACGTGTCCGATTTGTCGATTATTATTCTAAGAATGGTATTAAATTTGCACAAACTGTTTACGATTTAAATCGTAAAGCGATCTTGAAGAAATATATGACAGCAGAAGGTAAAGAAGTGATTTATGAAAATTTTGTAACATCTGATGTCATATTGGATTGGCAAGGAAAGTCTTACTTTTTCCCTTCAAAGCTCGCATTCGTATTATTTTTTATCAAGCAACTTGAAATTACGGAACATCATTTCGTTATTAACTCACTAGCCCTACCATTTTCAGTGTTATATAATTTGCCATCAAATGGTAGTGATGTTTTGGTATGGCAAGAACAGTGCGATGGTAATGTCCCGGGAAATATGCAATTGATGTGTAAAGGTGATATGAAACGACATTGTAATATTATTATTCCAGATAAAAACGAATATGAAACGATGCTCAATATAGCAGACGCAAAGGTTAAATCTCGTATTTTACAAGGCGGATATCTATATAATTATCGTAGTCGTAATAGATATACTAAAGAAATTGTAATATTAACTAACTCGGATCAACTTCGTAACATCAAGGTATTGGTTGAAACTTTACCAGATTTTAAGTTTCACATCGCTGCTATTACAGAGATGTCTGATAAGCTAATGCAACTTGATCAATATGCTAATGTGCACTTATACCCATCTATTAATATAGACAGGGTAAATGAACTATACCAGTTATGTGATATTTATCTTGATATTAATGAGGGTAATGAAATTTTAAATGCGGTGGAACAAGCGTTTGACTATGAGTTGTTGATTTTAGGTTATCGTCAAACAGCACACCATGCTAAAGTAACACTATCAGAGCACTTATTTGAGCATAATGATGAGATAACAATGGAAAGTAAAGACCAATTAATACAAATGTTAGAAAGTTTGAAAGATCAACAACAGTTTCGAGATGCTTTATTAGCACAAAAAGCACATGCACACGAAATCTCGCGTGAACAATTCGAGCAAGTTTTTAAACAGGCGTTCGAAAGCTAAAAAGAAAAAGCAGTCTAAAATAAAACATCATTTAATATAAAAGATTTGACGTAATATGATGTTAGCGACATGGACAATATGATATTACGTCATGCTTGTTTTGTTTACTTAAATATAAGCTAAGTAATAAGTAGATAATTACTAACAACAATAACTAGATAGATAAGTGTAAATTTCTTGTAAACAGGTATATAATAGTATGTAATTCTTTTAAGGAAGTAAGTGAGAAAGGAGTATGTTGATGGCTAAATATCGAGGGAAACCGTTTCAATTATATGTAAAGTTATCGTGTTCGACAATGATGGCGACTAGTATCATTTTAACGAATATCTTGCCGTACGATGCCCAAGCTGTATCTGAAAAGGATACTGAAATTTCAAAAGAGCTATTATCTAAGCAAGATTTATTAGACAAAGTTGACAAAGCAAATCGTCAAATTGAGCAATTAAAACAGTTATCGGCTTCATCTAAAGCACATTATAAAGCACAACTAAATGAAGCGAAAACAGCATCGCAAATAGATGAAATCATAAAACGAGCTAATGAGTTGGATAGCAAAGACAATAAAGGTTCTCAAATTGAAATGAACGGTCGAAGTGATATAGACAGTAAATTAGATCAATTGCTTAAAGATTTAAATGAGGTTTCTTCAAAGGTTGATAGGGGTCAACAAAGTGACGAGGACGATCTTAATGCAATGAAAAATGATATGTCACAAACGGCTACAACAAAACATGGAGAAAAAGATGATAAAAATGATGAAGCAATGGTAAATAAGGCGTTAGAAGACTTAGACCATTTGAGTCAGCAAATACACAAATCGGAAGATTCAGCAGTGTCTACAACAGATAATAATCATGAAGTAGCTAAAACGCCAAATAATGATGGTTCTGGACATGTTGTGTTAAATAAATTTCTTTCAAATGAAGAGAATCAAAGCCATAGTAATCGACTCACTGATAAATTACAAGGAAGCGATAAAATTAATCATGCTATGATTGAAAAATTGGCTAAAAGTAATGCCTCAACGCAACATTACACATATCATAAACTGAATACATTACAATCTTTAGATCAACGTATTGCAAATACGCAACTTCCTAAAAATCAAAAATCAGACTTAATGAGCGAAGTAAATAAGACGAAAGAGCGTATAAAAAGTCAACGAAATATTATTTTGGAAGAACTTGCACGTACTGATGATAAAAAGCATGCTACACAACGCATTTTAGAAAGTATATTTAATAAAGACGAGGCAGATAAAATTCTAAAAGATATACGTGTTGATGGTAAAACAGATCAACAAATTGCAGATCAAATTACTCGTCATATTGATCAACTATCTCTGACAACGAGTGATGATTTATTAACGTCATTGATTGATCAATCACAAGATAAGTCGCTATTGATTTCTCAAATTTTACAAACGAAATTAGGAAAAGCTGAAGCAGATAAATTGGCTAAAGATTGGACGAATAAAGGATTATCAAATCGCCAAATCGTTGACCAATTGAAGAAACATTTTGCATCAACTGGCGACACGTCTTCAGATGATATATTAAAAGCAATTTTGAATAATGCCAAAGATAAAAAACAAGCAATTGAAACGATTTTAGCAACACGTATAGAAAGACAAAAGGCAAAATTACTGGCAGATTTAATTACTAAAATAGAAACAGATCAAAATAAAATTTTTAATTTAGTTAAATCGGCATTGAATGGTAAAGCGGATGATTTATTGAATTTACAAAAGAGACTCAATCAAACGAAAAAAGATATAGACTATGTTTTATCACCAATAGTAAATCGTCCAAGTTTACTAGATCGATTGAATAAAAATGGGAAAACGACAGATTTAAATAAGTTAGCAAATTTAATGAATCAAGGATCAAATTTATTAGACAGTATTCCAGATATACCCACACCAAAGCCAGAAAAGACGTTAACACTTGGTAAAGGGAATGGATTGTTAAGTGGATTATTAAATGCTGATGGTAATGTATCTTTGCCTAAAGCGGGGGAAACGATAAAAGAACATTGGTTGCCGATATCTGTAATTGTTGGTGCAATGGGTGTACTAATGATTTGGTTATCACGACGCAATAAGTTGAAAAATAAAGCATAATTATATTGGGGGAAGTGCATCTATATATTTTTTAAGTATATAAGACGTCTTATTTCCCCCTTAAATTATTGTGAAGTATATGCAAAATGCAATGAATAGATTGTCCATCATTTTAACGTTATAATGAATTTAACGACTTAGAACTACACAAGTAAAGGAGAATGAAGATGTCTCGAAAAACGGCGCTATTAGTTTTGGATATGCAAGAAGGTATAGCGAGTAGTGTACCTAGAATAAAGAATATTATTAAAGCGAATCAGAGAGCAATTGAAGCAGCAAGACAACATCGAATACCAGTCATTTTCATACGTTTAGTGTTAGATAAGCATTTTAATGATGTCTCCTCGAGTAATAAAGTGTTTTCAACAATTAAAGCTCAAGGATATGCGATTACTGAAGCAGATGCATCTACACGAATACTTGAAGACTTAGCACCACTAGAAGATGAGCCGATTATTTCTAAGCGACGCTTTAGCGCATTTACAGGTAGTTACTTGGAAGTTTATTTACGTGCAAATGATATTAATCATTTAGTATTAACGGGTGTCTCTACAAGTGGAGCTGTATTGAGCACGGCATTAGAAAGTGTAGATAAAGACTATTATATTACTGTTTTAGAAGATGCTGTTGGTGATAGATCAGATGATAAACATGACTTTATTATTGAACAAATTTTATCACGCTCATGTGACATTGAATCCGTAGAGTCATGGAAAAGTAGTTTATAGTAAATATAACGTCAATTAAAGCTCGGCAGTAATGTTTGAGAATAAGTACATTTGCTCATATTTATATAATGTGTGAGATGGCAATTGAAACGGATATGTTGAGGAACATTAGAACATAAAATAATATATTTATATAAAATGACCCGAGGCGTTCGAACTGAATGCCTCGGGTTTAATTGAATAAGAAATCGGACTTATGAACAGAAATATGTTTAAGTCCGAACTCCTTGTTTATACTTATAAATTTTACGGGTTTAATAATATTTATTTACCTGTAATATATGATAATTCTTCAGCGGCAGCTGCATTGATAGTTCTATGAGAAATGATACCTAATCCTTTAACATTGGATTCTGAAATAACGATAGAACCATCACTGTTAACTTTTTCAACAAATGCTACATGACCGTAATGTTGATCTGCACCAAATTGTCCAGCCTCAAATACAACAGCAGCATGACGTTTTGGTGTATGACTTACTTGATAATCACGGTATTGAGCTCGATTATTCCAATTATGTGCATCACCTAAATCACCTGAGATAGATGTACCAAATTGTTTCATACGGTTATATACGTACCAAGTACATTGGCCATGTGGATATGGCATATTATCAGATACCTCGCGGAAAGGTTTGAATTCATCTGATGAATCATCATAATCCTTGATAGAACGTTCATATTTATCTAAATCTGGCATACGTTCATCGTCAAACTGAGTTAATTGATAGTGTTTAATAATACTGTTTAATTTCTTAGCATAGTTTGGATCTGTAGCATATGTTTTAGATAAGTGTGATGTTGCATCTTTATAAGAATCGGCTTCCGATTTCCATGTTGGTTTATAAATTGTTCGATTGCCATCAATACCATTTTTAATAAGGTCAGAGTAATCTTTTAGTGATTCTTTCGTGCTTGGATATTTTCGGAATCCAGCATTAATACTATACAATTGATTACCATCAGCTTCTAATGTGTTAAAAGGAACAGAATTCCCTTCAAAAGCACCTTTGATACCGAATAAATTATGGTTTGGTGACTTAGCTAAAGCACTACGACCTGAGTCAGATTCTAAGATTGCTTGGGCAATCATGACAGACGCATAAATATCGTTATCTTGACCAATGCGGTGTGCATCTTTAGCAATTGATTTGACAAATTGACGTGTATCTTTTGAGTCAACAACGTTAAATTGTCCACTATCATCATTGTTAGATATACTAGGATCTGTTTCGAATAGTGATGTTGCACGTGTATCCTTTTGATTAACATCGTTATTGAATGATTGAGCAGGTTTAGATTTATGTTTCAATTCATCTTGTGTTGGTAACTGTGGATTCTTTGTATTAGATTTTTCATTTTTGTCTTTTTTAGATTGAGATGCGTAATCTTTTTGTGTTTTCTTTGCATCTTCACTGTATTGATCCAAAATAGAATCTAAAGCCGAATCTGACATTGATTGATTATCTTTCGATGAAGATTTTTGATTTACTTTATCGTCACTTGCTGGTTGACTATTTGATTGATTTGGTTGTGTTGGCTTTGGCGAATTTGGTTGCTTATTAGATGTACTTGGTTTTGTATTGTTTGATTTAGGTGCTTTTTGATTGTCTGCTTTATCTTGTTTAGATGATTGCGTATCCGTATCATTTTTGATGCTATTATCACTGTTTTTATTCGAATCATTTGTTGACTTTTCACCATTACGAGGTTGTTCGTAATCAGAAATATCCGAATTTAAATTGAATAAGTTTTGGATTAAAGTTGTTAATGAGTAATTATCATCGTATTTATTTTTGGTTAGCAATTGGTTTATATTGGTTTGTGGTAAATTCTTATAAATAAAATCAATGATATTGTTAGAGTCTGAAGTGCTGTCGTCTATAGTTTTAACTTTTTTGTCGTTATTGTCTTGGTTACTAGTATTATTGTTGTCTGCTTTATCAATATCTTTACTTGTAGTATCCTTAGAAGTTTCATCATCAGTAGATTTTTTGGAATCATGAGATGTTGTCTTAGCTGTAGTATCTTTTTGAGGTGTGTCAGCATAAGCGGTAGGTGAAACTAAAGTAGGTAATACGAGCGTAGTTGATAGCAAATAAATTAAAATTTTATTTTTAGGCATATTTCGTATTCTCCCTTGAAAAATATAATAATTAAGTGTGATAATAAACTATGATTTGTTATAATTTATCGTATGCTGAAAATAGTTGATAGGTATCAATCGACTAAATATCTTCCAGTAAATTGATTATACTAATTCACAACGCAAAAATAAATTAATTTACAAAAAATATATAAAAAATATGAATAATTCCTACATAGGAGTGTGACAATGAAGAACGCATTTAAATTATTTAAAATGGATCTGAAGAAAGTAGCTAAGACGCCAGCTGTGTGGATTATCTTAGCAGGCTTAGCTATTTTGCCATCGTTCTACGCTTGGTTTAACTTATGGGCAATGTGGGATCCATATGGCAACACGGGACACATCAAGGTCGCAGTCGTTAATGAAGATAAAGGCGACACAATCAGAGGGAAAAAAGTTAATGTCGGTAATACGATGGTTAACACACTCAAGAAAAATAAAAGTTTTGATTGGCAGTTTGTAAGTAGAGAGAAAGCTGATCATGAGATAAAAATGGGTAAATATTTTGCAGGTATTTACATCCCATCTAAGTTTACACATGAAATTACCGGGACACTACGTAAGCAGCCTCAAAAAGCAGATGTAGAATTTAAGGTGAATCAGAAGATTAACGCTGTTGCGTCTAAGCTAACAGATACTGGTTCGTCAGTTGTCGTTGAAAAAGCGAATGAACAATTTAATAAAACAGTAACTCGAGCATTATTAGAAGAAGCTAACAAAGCAGGTTTAACTATTGAAGAAAATGTGCCGACAATTAATAAGATAAAAAATGCGGTATATTCAGCAGATAAAGCTTTACCTAAGATTAATGACTTTGCGAATAAAATTGTATATTTGAATAACCACCAAGCGGATTTAGATAAATATGCGAATGATTTTAGAAAACTAGGAAATTATAAAGGTGATATTTTAGATGCTCAGAAAAAATTAAACGAAGTCAATGGTGCTATTCCGCAACTTAATGAAAAGGCTAAGTTGATATTAGCTTTAAATAATTATATGCCGAAAATTGAAAAAGCGTTAAATTTTGCAGCTGATGACGTGCCAGCGCAGTTCCCTAAAATTAATCAAGGACTTAACATTGCGAGTCAAGGTATTGATCAAGCTAATGGACAGTTAAATGATGCCAAAGGCTTCGTCACACAAGTTAGAAGTAGAGTCGGTGATTATCAAGAAGCAATTCGACGCGCGCAAGATTTGAATCGAAGAAACCAGCAACAGATTCCTCAAAATAGCGCGGCGAACAACGAAACATCAAATAGTGCACCTGCAGCTGGTAATGGTGTAACATCAACGCCACCAAGTGCACCAAATGGCAATACTACACCAAATAATAATGTTACGCAAAATACCGCACCAAATAGTAATAATGCACCTGTATCGACTACACCACAAAGTACAAGCGGGAAAAAAGATGGTCAAAGTTTTGCAGATATAACAACAACACAAGTCAGCACAGCTAACGAGAACACACAAAATATTACAGATAAAGATGTTAAATCAATGGAAGCGGCATTAACGGGCTCTTTATTATCATTATCAAATAATTTAGATACCCAAGCGAAAGCCGCACAAAAAGATAGTCAGGCATTACGTAATATTTCGTATGGCATTTTAGCATCGGACAAGCCATCTGATTTTAGAGAGTCTTTAGATAATGTTAAGTCCGGTTTAGAATACACAACTCAATATAATCAACAATTTATCGATACATTAAAAGAGATTGAGAAGAATGAAAATGTTGATTTATCAAAAGAAATTGATAAGGTAAAGACAGCTAATAATCGAATTAATGAATCATTAAGGTTAGTTAATCAATTAAGTAATGCATTAAAGAATGGTAGTTCAGGAACTGCTGAAGCTACTAAATTACTAGATCAACTGTCAAAACTAGATTCATCATTATCATCATTTAGAGATTATGTTAAAAAAGATCTTAACAGCTCTTTAGTATCAATATCACAACGTATTATGGATGAATTGAACAAAGGGCAAACGGCATTGTCTAATGTTCAGTCTAAGCTAAATACAATTGATCAAGTCATCAACAGTGGTCAATCTATTTTAAAAAATGGTAAAACACGTATCGATCGTTTACAAACAGTATTACCAAGTATTGAACAACAATACATTAGTGCTATTAAAAATGCTCAAGCAAACTTCCCGAAAGTGAAAAGTGATGTAGCGAAAGCAGCTAACTTTGTACGTAACGATTTACCACAGTTGGAGCAACGTTTAACCAATGCGACTGCAAGTGTGAATAAAAATTTACCAACGTTATTAAATGGTTATGATCAAGCGGTAGGATTACTAAATAAAAATCAGCCACAAGCGAAAAAGGCTTTATCAGATTTAGCTGATTTTGCACAAAATAAATTGCCAGATGTTGAAAAAGATCTGAAAAAAGCGAATAAGATTTTCAAGAAGTTAGACAAAGACGATGCAGTCGATAAATTAATCGACACACTTAAGAATGATTTGAAAAAGCAAGCGGGTATTATTGCAAATCCTATTAATAAGAAGACTGTTGATGTTTTCCCAGTTAAGGATTATGGATCAGGGATGACACCATTCTATACTGCATTATCGGTATGGGTAGGCGCACTCTTAATGGTAAGCCTATTAACTGTTGATAATAAACATAAGAGCTTAGAGCCAGTGTTAACGACACGACAAGTATTCTTAGGTAAAGCAGGATTCTTTATAATGCTTGGTATGTTGCAAGCACTCATTGTATCGGTTGGAGATTTGTTAATCCTAAAAGCAGGAGTTGAGTCACCTGTATTATTCGTACTTATAACGATTTTCTGTTCGATTATTTTCAACTCAATCGTATATACGTGCGTATCATTACTTGGTAACCCAGGTAAAGCCATTGCAATCGTATTGCTTGTATTACAAATTGCAGGTGGTGGAGGTACATTCCCAATTCAAACGACACCACAATTTTTCCAAAACATTTCGCCATACTTACCATTTACGTATGCAATTGATTCATTACGTGAAACAGTAGGCGGTATTGTTCCGGAAATCTTAATTACAAAATTAATTATATTAACGTTATTTGGCATAGGATTCTTCGTTGTAGGTTTAATTTTAAAACCTGTAACAGATCCATTGATGAAGCGCGTATCTGAAAAAGTTGACCAAAGTAACGTTACAGAATAAAAATTAAATCCACACATTAGGGTTATAGCTCCTTAATGTGTGGATTTTTATGTTTTTAGACAGAAGAGATAGTAATTTCTGTCTTTTATGGGACGGGTGTTATCATTGCTATTATCCAGGATGACTTACTATAGCACTAATATTACCGACAAAGTGAATATCCTCATCTTCCGTAGTTAAAATAAAGCTAGAACCTTTTTGGATGTCATAGTGCTTATCGTTTACTGCTAAAGTGCCAGTACCATCGATAATTGTAACTAAGCAATAAGCATGTGGTTTATTGAATTTTAAATCTCCATGAATATCCCATTTATATACTGCAAAATATTGATTATCTACAAATTGAGTTACAGTGTGTGTGTCGATGTGAGTTGTTATAGGAGTAGTATTTGGTTCATGATTGCCTAATTCAATCACATCTTTACTTTGCTCTAAGTGCAAATCACGCAATTGACCATTTTGATCTCGTCTATCATAGTCATAAATACGGTATGTCGTATCGGATGATTGTTGTGTCTCTAAAATTAAAATACCCGAACCAATGGCATGGACAGTGCCAGCAGGAACATAATAAAAGTCACCGGACTTAACAGGTATACGTTTGAAAAGACTGTCAAATTCATGATTATCAATCATGTCGGTTAACGTTTGTTTATTATGTGCATGTACGCCATATATAATTTCAGCACCTGGGGCTGCATCTAAAATATACCAACATTCTGTTTTACCTAGTTCGCCTTCGTGTTTTAAAGCGTAATCATCATCCGGATGAACTTGAACAGATAATTTATCATTGGCATCTAATACTTTAGTTAGCAGAGGGAAACTATCTCGTGAATCATTATCGAATAATTCACGATGTTGTGACCAAAGTTGATCTAGGGTCATATCCTTGTATGGACCATTGATAATTGTATTAGGACCATTTGGATGTGCAGAAATTGCCCAGCATTCACCAGTTGTTTCATTAGGGATATCATAGTTAAATGCTTTTAATGCATGACCGCCCCAAATTCTGTCTTTAAAAACGGGTTGTAAAAATAATGCCATAGTTAAAACTCCTCTATATTTTCATTAATAAGTTATAAATTTCTGTAGTACTGTTTGCATTAATTAGTGATTGGCGCGTCTCATCATTCATTAACGCTTTAGATAAGCGCTGAAGTATTTTTAAATGTGTATCCTGACTGTTGTTTGGTACGGCAATTAAGAAAATCAATTGAGGTAGACTACCATCTAGACTTTCCCATTTAACACCATGATTATTTTTCATAACAGCTACAATCGGTTGTTTTACAACATCAGACTTTGCATGTGGAATGGCCACGTTCATGCCAATAGCTGTCGTAGACTCCATTTCACGTTCTAGGATTGCATTTTTTAAATGCGATGTGTGCTCTACATAACGGCACACTTTAAGTTGATGAATCAACGTATCGATTGCTTCGTTTCGAGACATGTTATGATCAGCAATAATGATAGTTTGTTGATCAAACACATGAGAAGGTTTATTGAGATGTGAATGTTTCGCGGTGTTATCTACATTGTCAACCTCTGTATCATGTTGTGTTATATCTGTATCATGAAGTTGCGTATGTTGCGCTGGTGCATCTACTGCTATAACTGGTGTGCGACGTTTTAATAATAGTACAGTAATCATTGTGACAAGACTACCTACTATCACTGCAAAGATAAACCATAATATATGATCAATACCACCTAATACAGCCACTATTGGACCTCCATGTGCCACTCTATCTCCAACACCACCGATGGCTGCAATGACTGATGCAATCATCGCTCCAATCATGTTAGCAGGTATAATGCGTAGTGGGTCTTGAGCTGCGAAAGGAATAGCACCTTCAGTAATACCAAATAGTCCCATAGTGAAGGAAGCCTTACCCATTTCTCTTTCGGAATGATTGAATTTATACTTTTGAACAAACGTTGCTAAACCAAGACCGATTGGTGGTGTACATACAGCAACTGCGACCATACCCATAACGGCGTAATTACCTTCAGCAATAAGTGCTGAGCCAAATAAAAATGCTACTTTGTTTACTGGACCGCCCATATCGAAGGCGATCATCGCACCTATTATCATCGCAAGTATAATAATATTAGCACCTTGCATACTTTTTAACCAGGTTGTTAATGCCTCAAAAATATTAGAAATTGGTGCACCGATTAAAAATATAAATATCAATCCTACAACGACCGATGAAATAATGGGAATAATAATGATAGGCATAATTGGTGCCATCGCTTTTGGAACTTTAATATCTTTAATCCACTTTGCGATATAACCTGCTAAGAAACCAGCAACAATACCACCTAAAAATCCTGCGCCTGCATCACTGCCATAAAAACTACCGTCAGCAGCGATAGCGCCGCCAATCATACCAGGAACAAGACCGGGCTTGTCAGCGATACTAACAGCGATATATCCAGCTAGTATTGGGACCATAAATTTAAAGGCTAAACTACCAATGTTTTCAATGGATTTCCAAAATGAATCATCCGGTATGACTAATCCTTTTGATGTCGTTTCACCGCCTAGAGTCAGCGCGATGGCGATAAGGAGTCCACCAACTACGATAAAAGGAACCATAAACGATACACCGTTCATTAAATGTTGATACACCATTTGAATACCACTTTTAGACTTACCGCGATCTTTCGAATGATAATTTGTTTCAGATTGATAAATAGGCGCATCTTGATTAATGATACGTTGAATTAGACCTCTCGGATTATGAATCCCTTCGCGAACATTTTCATTAATCAACCGTTTACCAACAAATCGGGACAGATCAACTTGTTTATCAGCTGCAATTATGACACCGTCAGCTTCTTCGATGTCTTGCGTAGTTAAAACATTTTCAGCACCAACACCGCCCTGTGTCTCTACTTTAATATCCACACCCATTTCTTTTGCTACCTGCTCAAGTTTTTCTTGAGCCATATATGTATGTGCAATGCCATTTGGGCATGAGGTAATAGCTACAATTTTCATAAAATCATCTCCTTTTCCATATTGTAAGCGTATTCTTGATGCTAAAAAAAAGAATAATTACCGTTACTAGTGGCAATTATTCTTGTAAGTATTCAAATAACTGTTGCTTTAAACTATGATTATATAAACTACATAAATGGTTCACTGAATCATCATCCAAGTTAGCAATTAATTGCATCATTTGTTTTGTAAAAGCTGTGTCTTTTTGTGAAATTGCTAAGAAAAAGACGAGTTTGACATCGTGTTGTCGCCATGGAAAAACATCTTTTGTGCGAAAAATAAGCACATGTGATTGTAAAACTTTTTCAGGATCTCCATGAGGAATCGCCATAAAATTACCTATGTATGTAGAAGATGATTTCTCACGCTCTAAAGCTGATTCGATATATCCTTCTACAATCGCATGATGTGCTTGTAATATTTTTTGAGCTTCTTCAAAAATTTGCACAGTATGTCGTGGTTTTTGTTCAGTATTTACGACAAGGAAATTAACAGTGTCCATATGATGATGTGCTTGAACCGGATTTTGCTTTTGCTTCACAACGTGTATGATTTTGTGACGGTCATCCTCAGAAAATAATGGTGCAACCTTGATAGTTGAAAGGTGCTTAGGGAGCATTTGTAAAGTTTGCTTTGGGATATCGTGAGTTGTAATTAGTAAATCAACATTGTCAAAGTGATAGTGTGTTATATTTTCTAGTTTAATCGTATTTATCACTGACAACTCTTCGGATAAGTTATTTATTTTAGTTTCTAAAAAATTCGACACACCTAGACCATAATAACAAGCAATGACTACATTTAATTGTGTTTTGGTACGACGCTCGATGGCAGCTTGAAAATGAATTGTTAAAAAGGCAATTTCATCTTCGCTCATCTCTATATCAGTATCAATTGCTAATTTATCAATCGCTTCAAAAAGTGTGTTGAACACAAAGGGATAAAGTTTTTTAATCTCTATAACTAAAGGATTGTTTAAATAAATGTTTTGAGTGATACGTAAATATGCTTTACTAAAATGATTATATAAATTTTGTTGTAAAATCGAATCTTCATTGAAAGGTACATGAATACGTTGCTGCATCAATTCGATTAAGCGATCAATATAACTTTGTATAAATATACGTTCTATGCCAATATCGAGTTTATTAAAATGATAAGCAATAAAGAATGAAAACATATTGATTACTTTTTCATTCAAGTCATAACCTAATCTTTCGTTGATTTGCTTAATGCAAGATTGAGATATCAATTTTGCATCGTGGTTTAACGTGTCTAGCTCACTTAAAGATTGCTTACGTTTAATGATTAAAATGAGATGAATTAAAAGCTGTTGTATTTGAATATCAGTTGTTTCAATACTATGTTGTTGAAGTGTCTCTTGTATAATATGCGAAATCATCCTTTGGTGTGAATCAGGTAATTCATTTAAAATTAGGTCTTCAACATGTACATGCCCTGATGATAATTGATTTAAATGGATGATGGCATTAGTGATATCATTATCTGTTCCATCGACCACAATACCTTGTTTTTTCTTAATTGTTAAAGCGATATTAAATTTTTGACACCATTGTTGAATTCGAACGAAATAGTCGTTGAGCACAGTTTTAGATAATAGATAATCTTGCTCTAGTTGTTGCAATGTCTGTGATTTATTGTGCATTAGCAGTTGATACGCCATAGATAATAATAGTTTTTCTTTATATGATTGAATATGCGTGTAACGTTCAGTTATCGTTTCTAAGGTATACTGCGATGTATTTAATTGATATCCTTTAGATTTAATACTTACGATGATATCATCCATAAAATTGCTATTGATAACATGGATATCATTGCGAACTGTGCGGTTTGAAACATTGACATGTTCAGCAATTTCATTAGAACTAATGTGCTTTGATGGGTTTTTAATAAAAAACTGGAGTAGTTTTAAGTGTCTATCAAGCATTTAACATGTACCTCCTTTCTAAATTTTTCGTGTAAGCGTTTTTAAATGTGTATTAATATTATTAAACATGAGAGCTTATACATACGTCAATGACATTAAAGCGAACTTTTATATGAATTTAACAAAGTGAGAATTATGCAAATAAAGAACAGCAGTAAGATATTTCAAATAGAAAAATATCTCATTGCTGTTTTTCTGAATTTATGTACCTGATACTTGTGGACGTATCAGGTAAATGATTAATTTTTAGATGATTGCGGTTGTGATGGTGATGCCTGCTTAGAAGACTCGTTTGTATTAGCATTATTAGATTTGTTTGGGGCCGGTGTATTCTGTTGTTTATGATTTTGGTTATTCGTTGAAGGTTGACTGCTACCGCCCTGATTTGAATTTGATTGATTTGAATTTGATTGATTCGGATTAGATGGTTGTGTATTCGCTGGTGCTGTTGAACCGTTATTTTGGACAGTTGATGGCGTAGATGATTGATTGCCATTAGTAACACCGTTGTTGCTGTTTTGATTTTCATTTGTGTTGTTTGTATTCTCGTCTTTTTGATGATTTACTTCAGTATCTTTCTTTTGATGGGTAGCTTTATTATCTTGCTCATTATTATGATTTGATGATGTAGAATGATTTATTGCAGCATAAATAGCGAATCCAAGTGCACCAATTAACAAGATGATAACAACAGTAATAAGAAATTTTTTCAAATGTAACGCCTCCGTTTATAATAAAAATAGTCATACATTGCATGGCATCATGCTTTCAATGTCGATAAAATGATGTTAACTATAAAACTTGAAATGCGGACGATATTAATATTTGTGTCAGTTTTTTATGTACTTCAAATAAGTATAACAAAACTGTTATATATTTATAAATATAATCAATAGTATTTTATTGTACAAGCAAGTTATAATAATAGTAATAAGATTGAAAAATTTGTATGGAAAAGAGAGATAAATATGAATCAAACAACTAAACTTTGTGCAGCAACGACATTAGCATTAGGTACTTTAATTGGCGCAACAGTTGTAGGGACTGCATCACCAATACATCAAGAAGCACAGGCGGCAACAACACCTTACTATACTTATCATGGATATATCGGTCATAACGCTAATTTTATAATGGATAAGCATTTTATTAACGCTATTAAATATGACAACGTGACATTTAATGGTATTAAATTAGCGAAGACAAATGCGACAAAAAAAGTAGAGAAATACGATCAAACTTTTAAAGGTGTAACTGCAAAAGGAAATGAAGCGAATCAATTACAATTTATCGTTAAAAATAATATATCACTAAAAGATATTCAAAAAGCTTATGGTAAAGATTTGAAAAAAGAGAATAATAAAACGAAAGAATCTGATAGCGGTATTTTTTATTATCAACATTCTAAAAAGTCATTAGGCATTTGGTTTGTTGTTGATCATAATAGAGTGGTTGAAGTTACAGTGGGACATACGCCATACAAAACGAGTAAATAATAAAGTAAATATAGGGGCTAGTATGTGAGGAATGATGTCACATACTAGTCTTTTTTGATTATATGATGGTAGTTTTCGTGTCTCCATGATATTGAAATATATAGATTTAATCATGCGCAGTTAAGTAGTCAGCATATATATTTCACATGTTGATTAAGTATGTGTTGTACTAATTTTTTGATTGTTAATAATTTCACAAAAATAAAGCCTTGATAAATTTTAAAAGATAATTAAGTGCAATTTTCAAAATTTTATTTAGTCACAGATAACATTTTTAAAAAAGAAAAGAATCAATAAATAAAATCAACGAACAAAAAGTATAGAAATAAATAGAAATAATCGTTTACTTTTCTGAAAAATTAAATTAATATTTTATTTATAAGCTGTTTTTAAAATTTCAGGAGGAATGAAATGTGAGGAAATTTTCAAGATATGCATTTACAAGTATGGCAACAGTAACGTTGCTGAGCTCTTTGACACCTGCAGCACTAGCGAGTGATACGAATCACAAACCAGCAACTTCAGATATTAATTTTGAAATCACGCAAAAGAGTGATGCAGTTAAAGCATTAAAAGAGTTACCTAAATCTGAAAATGTGAAAAATCATTATCAAGATTACTCTGTTACAGATGTAAAAACAGATAAGAAAGGATTCACGCATTACACGTTACAACCGAGTGTGGATGGTGTGCATGCGCCTGACAAAGAAGTGAAAGTGCATGCGGACAAATCGGGTAAAGTCGTTTTAATCAACGGTGATACTGATGCGAAGAAAGTAAAGCCGACAAATAAAGTGACATTAAGCAAGGATGAAGCGGCTGACAAAGCATTTAACGCAGTTAAGATTGATAAAAATAAAGCTAAAAACCTCCAAGATGACGTTATCAAAGAAAATAAAGTCGAAATCGATGGTGACAGTAATAAATACATTTACAATATTGAATTAATTACAGTAACACCAGAAATTTCACATTGGAAAGTTAAAATTGATGCAGACACAGGAGCAGTTGTTGAAAAAACGAACTTAGTTAAAGAAGCAGCAGCAACTGGCACAGGTAAAGGTGTGCTTGGAGATACAAAAGATATCAATATCAATAGTATTGATGGTGGATTTAGTTTAGAGGATTTGACGCATCAAGGTAAATTATCAGCATACAATTTTAACGATCAAACAGGTCAAGCGACATTAATTACTAATGAAGATGAAAACTTCGTCAAAGATGATCAACGTGCTGGTGTAGATGCGAATTATTATGCTAAACAAACATATGATTACTACAAAAATACATTTGGTCGTGAGTCTTACGATAACCATGGTAGTCCAATAGTCTCATTAACACATGTAAATCATTATGGTGGACAAGATAACAGAAATAACGCTGCATGGATTGGAGACAAAATGATTTATGGTGATGGCGATGGCCGCACGTTTACAAATTTATCAGGTGCAAATGACGTAGTAGCACATGAGTTAACACATGGCGTGACACAAGAAACGGCGAATTTAGAGTATAAAGATCAATCTGGTGCGTTAAATGAAAGCTTTTCAGATGTTTTTGGATACTTTGTAGATGATGAGGATTTCTTGATGGGTGAAGATGTTTACACACCAGGAAAAGAGGGAGATGCTTTACGAAGCATGTCAAACCCAGAACAATTTGGTCAACCATCTCATATGAAAGACTATGTATACACTGAAAAAGATAACGGTGGTGTGCATACGAATTCTGGCATTCCAAATAAAGCAGCTTATAACGTAATTCAAGCAATAGGGAAATCTAAATCAGAACAAATTTACTACCGAGCATTAACGGAATACTTAACAAGTAATTCAAACTTCAAAGATTGTAAAGATGCATTATACCAAGCGGCTAAAGATTTATATGACGAGCAAACAGCTGAACAAGTATATGAAGCATGGAACGAAGTTGGCGTCGAGTAAAAATATATAAACAAGAAGAAGTAATGTTAAACACTTATAAATAATTAAATTTTAAATACAGCTTATATAAGGGTTATACCTACATTGATAATTGACTTTGTAGGTGTACCCTCTTTTTGTAATTAGATGAGAGGAGTATGAGGGTTGTCTGCCGAAAGACTACTCGGCAGTCTAAAATCATTACTAGTAGTAAATATGTGATAATTAAATGCTGACTTAGAATACAAAATTCATTTTAAAAGTTGTCACAAAAAATTTACATGTATTTTTATTATCTTTTGCAAAACAAAGTGTTAAATTATAAATGAAACATGCATGAATTTATTTTTTAATACAAGAAACGTAACTACCAAAGGAGTTTACAATATGAAGAAAAGTAAACGATTAGAAATTGTTTCTACAATAGTTAAAAAGCATAAGATTTATAAAAAAGAACAAATCATTTCATATATTGAAGAATATTTTGGTGTAAGATATAGTGCAACAACAATTGCTAAAGACTTGAAAGAACTTAATATATATCGTGTCCCTATCGATTGTGAGACATGGATTTATAAAGCTATTAATAATCAAACAGAACAAGAGATGAGAGAAAAGTTTAAACATTATTGTGAACATGAAGTACTTAGCTCGATTATCAATGGCGCATATATTATAGTCAAAACCTCACCAGGTTTCGCTCAAGGCATTAACTACTTTATCGATCAATTAAATATTGAAGAAATATTAGGTACGGTGAGTGGAAATGACACTACATTAATCTTAACTGCATCAAATGATATGGCAGAATACGTATATGCAAAATTATTTAAATAGACATGTATCAAATGAATAATAAAAATTTGTTTTGTATCACGTGTACACAAGTTAGTTACTACATATTAACTTGTGTACGCGTTTTTTTATGGAAAGAAAGAATTCATAGTCATTCATTTGACTGTATAAAAAACTTTATACAACATGTTTTTGTGGGTGTTTTTGAATAAAAAATGTATATTTTAACCCAAAATACCTTTATTTATGTATAAAAATCCATTATTATGTATTGTATAACAAAAAGATATGAAATTTTCGACTTTCTTTATGTGAATATAATCACATGTAAGCGTTTGAAGATTGTCTATACTCTAAATGAATTCAAAGATAAAAGGAGGAAATAGACATGACAGATGGTCCAATTAAAGTAAATAGCGAAATTGGAGCTTTAAAAACTGTGTTACTTAAGCGTCCTGGAAAAGAATTAGAAAATTTAGTGCCTGATTATTTAGATGGATTACTATTTGATGATATTCCATATTTAGAAGTAGCTCAAAAAGAGCATGACCATTTTGCACAGGTGCTAAGAGAAGAGGGTGTTGAAGTACTTTACCTTGAGAAGTTAGCAGCTGAAAGTATTGAAAATCCTCAAGTAAGAAGTGAATTTATTGATGATGTATTAGCAGAGTCTAAAAAAACAATATTAGGTCATGAAGAAGAAATTAAGGCATTATTTGCGACACTTTCTAATCAAGAACTTGTAGATAAAATAATGTCAGGAGTACGTAAGGAAGAAATTAATCCGAAATGTACACATCTAGTAGAGTATATGGATGATAAGTATCCATTCTATTTAGATCCAATGCCAAACCTTTATTTTACTAGAGATCCACAAGCCTCAATAGGACACGGTATAACAATCAATCGGATGTTCTGGAGAGCACGACGACGAGAATCAATATTTATTCAATATATTGTAAAGCATCATCCTAGATTTAAAGATGCGAATATTCCAATCTGGTTAGATCGAGATTGCCCATTCAATATTGAAGGCGGCGATGAACTTGTTTTATCTAAAGAAGTCTTGGCTATAGGCGTTTCAGAACGTACATCTGCACAAGCTATTGAAAAGTTAGCGCGACGTATTTTTGAAAATCCGCAGGCGACGTTTAAAAAAGTAGTAGCAATTGAAATTCCAACTAGTAGAACATTTATGCACTTAGATACAGTATTTACAATGATAGATTATGACAAATTTACAATACATTCAGCCATTTTAAAGGCAGAAGGCAATATGAATATATTTATTATTGAATATGATGACGTAAATAAAGATATTTCCATCAAACAATCTAGTCATTTAAAAGATACTTTAGAAGACGTTCTAGGTATAGATGATATCCAATTCATTCCAACAGGAAATGGTGATGTCATTGATGGTGCTAGAGAGCAATGGAATGATGGCTCAAATACATTATGTATAAGACCAGGTGTTGTAGTGACTTACGATAGAAACTATGTATCGAATGATTTATTGAGACAAAAAGGTATAAAAGTCATTGAAATATCTGGTAGCGAGTTGGTACGTGGACGTGGGGGTCCTAGATGTATGAGTCAACCACTATTCAGAGAAGACATTTAACGTAATAAATTATAGAAGCGAGGGTGAAAATAATGACAGAAATTCAAAAACCGTATGATTTAAAAGGCAGATCATTATTAAAAGAAAGTGATTTTACCAAAGCAGAATTCGAAGGACTTATTGATTTTGCAATTACATTAAAAGAGTATAAGAAAAATGGTATCAAGCATCACTACTTATCTGGAAAAAATATTGCACTACTATTCGAAAAGAATTCGACGAGAACGCGTGCAGCGTTTACAGTTGCGTCTATTGATTTAGGTGCGCATCCAGAATTTTTAGGGAAAAATGATATTCAATTAGGCAAAAAAGAATCTGTAGAGGATACTGCGAAAGTATTAGGTAGAATGTTCGATGGTATTGAATTCCGTGGTTTTTCACAACAAGCTGTTGAAGATTTAGCGAAGTTCTCTGGTGTACCGGTGTGGAATGGATTAACAGACGATTGGCATCCTACACAAATGTTAGCTGATTTTATGACAATAAAAGAGAATTTTGGATATCTGGAAGGAATAAACTTAACTTACGTTGGAGATGGACGTAATAATATTGCGCATTCATTAATGGTAGCAGGTGCTATGTTAGGTGTTAATGTAAGAATTTGTACACCTAAATCATTAAATCCAAAAGATGCATATGTTGATATTGCAAAAGAAAAAGCGAGTCAATATGGTGGTTCAGTCATGATTACGGATAATATTGCAGAAGCAGTTGAAAATACAGATGCTATATATACAGATGTTTGGGTATCGATGGGTGAAGAAAGTGAATTTGAACAACGTATTAATTTATTAAAAGACTATCAAGTGAATCAACAGTTGTTTGATTTAACAGGTAAAGATTCAACGATATTCTTACATTGTTTACCAGCATTCCATGATACAAATACACTTTATGGACAAGAAATTTATGAAAAATATGGATTAGCTGAAATGGAAGTTACAGACCAAATCTTTAGAAGTGAACATTCAAAAGTGTTTGATCAAGCTGAAAATAGAATGCATACAATTAAGGCAGTAATGGCAGCAACATTGGGGAGTTAATCACTAAATGGAACGATATGAATATGATGTGTCTGATGATATAAGTATCAAGTACAGACACCTCATATTGGTATTAAAGGAGAAATGAATATGAACGAATCAGGAGATAACAAACTCAGTAAATCTTCTTTAATTGGACTAGTTATAGGATCCATGATTGGTGGCGGTGCGTTCAATATAATGTCTGATATGGGTGGTAAAGCCGGTGGATTAGCCATTATTATTGGTTGGATTATTACAGCTATAGGAATGATTTCATTAGCGTTCGTATTTCAAAATTTAACCAATGAACGGCCGGAGCTAGACGGTGGTATTTATAGTTATGCTCAAGCAGGATTTGGCGATTTTGTAGGCTTTATCAGTGCTTGGGGATATTGGTTCTCAGCATTTTTAGGCAATGTTGCCTATGCAACACTATTGATGTCAGCAGTTGGTAACTTTTTCCCGATTTTTAAAGGAGGCAACACATTACCAAGTATTATTGTCGCCTCGTTACTACTCTGGGGTGTGCATTTCCTAATTTTAAAAGGTGTTGAAACAGCAGCCTTTATCAATAGTATTGTTACTGTTGCAAAGTTAATACCGATTTTACTTGTAATCATATGCATGATAATTGCATTCAATTTTGACACTTTTAAAACAGGCTTTTTCGGTATGACGTCAGAGGGTGTATTGCCATTTAGTTGGGCGAGCACAATGAGCCAAGTTAAAAGTACGATGCTAGTGACAGTTTGGGTGTTTATCGGTATCGAAGGTGCAGTAATTTTTTCTAGCAGAGCTAAAAATAAAAAAGATGTAGGTAGTGCCACGGTTATAGGACTTATATCAGTTTTAATTATCTATTTCTTATTAACTGTATTAGCTCAAGGCGTGATTTTGCAAAATCATATTTCTCAATTAGATTCGCCAAGTATGGCACAGGTGCTTGCATCTATTGTAGGTGGTTGGGGATCTACACTTGTAAATATTGGTTTAATTATTTCGGTACTAGGTGCATGGTTAGGATGGACATTGCTTGCTGGTGAATTACCTTTCATTGTTGCAAAAGATGGATTATTTCCAAAATGGTTTGCTAAAGAAAATAAAAATGGAGCACCTGTAAATGCACTGCTTATTACCAATATATTAGTACAATTATTTTTAATAAGTATGCTATTTACACAGAGTGCGTATCAATTTGCATTTTCACTAGCATCAAGTGCTATTTTATACCCTTACATGTTCAGTGCATTTTACCAAGTTAAATACACTTTAGAGCATCGACAGCAAGCAACTACTAAACAATGGACGATTGGTATCATAGCCTCAATTTATGCTATATGGCTTATATATGCAGCAGGTATCAATTACTTATTACTGACGATGTTACTTTATATTCCAGCTCTTCTTGTTTATTCAATCGTTCAAAAGAATAATCAGACACGTTTGATTAAATCAGACTATATTCTTTTTATGATTATTATCGTACTTGCAGTTATCGGGTTAATTAAGTTATTGATGGGAACGATAAATGTTTTTTAAAAGGAGCGACAAAAATATGAAAGAGAAAATTGTCATTGCATTAGGCGGTAATGCGATACAGACAAAAGAAGCAACAGCTGAAGCACAACAAACAGCTATTAGACGTGCGATGCAAAACCTTAAACCTTTATTTGATTCACCAGCGCGTATTGTCATTTCACATGGTAATGGTCCACAAATTGGAGGTTTATTAATCCAACAAGCTAAATCGAACAGTGACACAACGCCGGCAATGCCATTGGATACTTGTGGTGCAATGTCACAAGGTATGATAGGCTATTGGTTGGAAACTGAAATCAATCGCATTTTAACTGAAATGAATAGTGATAGAACTGTAGGCACAATCGTAACACGTGTGGAAGTAGATAAAGATGATCCACGATTTGATAACCCAACTAAACCAATTGGTCCTTTTTATACGAAAGAAGAAGTTGAAGAATTACAAAAAGAACAGCCAGGCTCAGTCTTTAAAGAAGATGCAGGACGTGGTTATAGAAAAGTAGTTGCGTCACCACTACCTCAATCTATACTAGAACACCAGTTAATTCGAACTTTAGCAGACGGTAAAAATATTGTCATTGCATGCGGTGGTGGCGGTATTCCAGTTATAAAAAAAGAAAATACCTATGAAGGTGTTGAAGCGGTTATAGATAAAGATTTTGCTAGTGAGAAATTAGCAACGCTGATTGAAGCAGATACCTTAATGATTCTTACGAATGTAGAAAATGTATTTATTAACTTTAATGAACCTAATCAACAACAAATCGATGATATTGATGTAGCAACACTGAAAAAATACGCGGCACAAGGTAAGTTTGCGGAAGGATCGATGTTGCCAAAAATAGAAGCTGCGATACGATTTGTTGAAAGTGGGGAAAACAAAAAAGTTATCATTACCAATTTAGAGCAGGCATACGAAGCTTTGATTGGTAATAAAGGTACACACATTCACATGTAGCACTTTATCACGCGACAAAACATTAAATATGTTTCTCCGTTGATTCAAATGAAAAAGTTGTCTGCTGACACTTTGCAAGGTTTGAAGGAGTTTAACTTATGACAGAAAACTTTATTTTGGGTAGAAATAATAAATTAGAACATGAACTAAAGGCATTAGCAGATTACATTAATATCCCATATAGTATATTACAACCATATCAAAGTGAATGTTTTGTCAGACATTATACGAAAGGCCAAGTTATTTATTTTTCGCCACAAGAAAGTAGCAATATTTACTTTTTAATTGAAGGTAACATTATTAGAGAACATTACAATCAAAATGGAGATGTATATCGTTATTTTAATAAAGAGCAAGTATTATTTCCAATCAGTAACTTATTTCATCCGAAAGAGGTTAACGAATTGTGCACAGCATTAACCGATTGTACAGTTCTTGGATTGCCTAGAGAATTGATGGCCTTTTTGTGCAAAGCTAATGATGATATATTTTTGACACTTTTTGCATTAATAAATGATAATGAGCAGCAACACATGAACTATAACATGGCATTAACAAGTAAATTTGCTAAAGATCGAATTATCAAATTGTTATGCCATCTATGTCAGACAGTAGGATACGATCAAGATGAATTTTATGAAATCAAACAGTTTTTAACTATTCAACTCATGAGTGATATGGCTGGGATTTCCCGGGAAACAGCTGGTCATATTATTCATGAACTTAAAGATGAAAAACTTGTTGTTAAAGATCATAAAAATTGGTTAGTAAGCAAACATTTATTCAATGATGTATGTGTTTAATATACAATGTAAAATGAATAAGTTGAACATGAGGTCTAACGTACATTTATACGTTAGGCCTTTTTTGTTAGCATGATGATTAATTTAATATGTTAGTTAAATTTGATTGTTGAAATTACAGTAAAATTTAAGGTGATGAAAAATTTAGAACTTCTAAGTTTTTGAAAAGTAAAACATTTGTAATAGTGTAAAAATAGTATATTGATTTTTGCTAGTTAACAGAAAATTTTAAGTTATATAAATAGGAAGAAAACAAATTTTACGTAATTTTTTTCGAAAAGCAATTGATATAATTCTTATTTCATTATACAATTTAGACTAATCTAGAAATTGAAATGGAGTAATATTTTTGAAAAAAAGAATTGATTATTTGTCGAATAAGCAGAATAAGTATTCGATTAGACGTTTTACAGTAGGTACCACATCAGTAATAGTAGGGGCAACTATACTATTTGGGATAGGCAATCATCAAGCACAAGCTTCAGAACAATCGAACGATACAACGCAATCTTCGAAAAATAATGCAAGTGCAGATTCCGAAAAAAACAATACGATAGAAACACCTCAATTAAATACAACGGCTAATGATACATCTGATATTAGTGCAAACACAAACAGTGCGAATGTAGATAGCACAGCAAAAACAATGTCTACACAAACGAGCAATACCACTACAACAGAGCCAGCTTCAACAAATGAAACACCTCAACCGACGGCAATTAAAGATCAAGCAACTGCTGCAAAAATGCAAGATCAAACTGTTCCTCAAGAAGCAAATTCTCAAGTAGATAATAAAACAACGAATGATGCTAATAACATAGCAACAAACAGTGAGCTTAAAAATCCTCAAACATTAGATTTACCACAATCATCACCACAAACGATTTCCAATGCGCAAGGAACTAGTAAACCAAGTGTTAGAACGAGAGCTGTACGTAGTCTTGCAGTTGCTGAACCTGTAGTAAATGCTGCTGATGCTAAAGGTACAAATGTAAATGATAAAGTTACGGCAAGTGATTTCAAGTTAGAAAAGACTGCATTTGACCCTAACCAAAGTGGTAACACATTTATGGCGGCAAATTTTAAAGTGACTGGACAAGTGAAATCAGGGGATTATTTTACAGCGAAGTTACCAGATAGTGTAACTGGTAATGGAGACGTGGATTACTCTAATTCAAATAATACGATGCCAATTGCAGACATTAAAAGTACGAATGGCGATGTTGTAGCTAAAGCAACATATGATATCTTGACTAAGACGTATACATTTGTCTTTACAGATTATGTAAATGATAAAGAAAATATTAACGGACAATTTTCATTACCTTTATTTACAGACCGAGCAAAGGCACCTAAATCAGGAACATATGATGCAAATATTAATATTGCGGATGAAATGTTTGATAATAAAATTACTTATAACTATAGTTCGCCAATTGCAGGAATTGATAAGCCAAATGGCGCGAACATTTCTTCTCAAATTATTGGTGTAGATACAGCTTCAGGTCAAAACACATACAAGCAAACGGTATTTGTTAACCCTAAGCAACGAGTTTTAGGTAATACGTGGGTGTATATTAAAGGTTACCAAGATAAAATCGAAGAAAGTAGCGGTAAAGTAAGTGCTACAGATACAAAACTGAGAATTTTTGAAGTGAATGATACATCTAAATTATCAGATAGCTACTATGCAGACCCAAATGACTCTAACCTTAAAGAAGTGACTGGTGAGTTTAAAGATAAAATTTCATACAAATACGATAACGTAGCAAGTATTAATTTTGGTGATATAAATAAAACGTATGTTGTATTAGTGGAAGGTCACTATGATAATACTGGTAAAAACTTGAAAACACAGGTTATTCAAGAAAATATTGACCCAGCGACAGGTAAAGACTACAGTATTTTCGGTTGGAATAATGAGAATGTTGTACGTTATGGAGGCGGAAGTGCTGATGGTGATTCAGCAGTAAATCCAGTTGATCCAACACCGGGACCACCAGTTGACCCAGAGCCAGAACCGGAGCCAACGCCGGATCCAGAGCCAAGTCCAGAGCCAGAACCGGAACCAACGCCAGATCCAGAGCCAAGTCCAGAACCAGATCCGGATTCGGATTCAGATAGTGACTCAGGCTCAGACAGCGACTCAGGTTCAGATAGCGATTCGGATTCAGATAGTGACTCAGACTCAGATAGTGACTCAAACTCAGACAGTGAGTCAGATTCAGACAGTGACTCGGACTCAGATAGTGACTCAGATTCAGATAGCGATTCAGATTCAGACAGCGATTCGGACTCAGACAGTGACTCGGATTCAGATAGCGACTCGGATTCAAACAGCGATTCGGACTCAGACAGTGACTCGGACTC